>ENA-OQDF01000094-OQDF01000094.1-human-gut-metagenome-genome-assembly--contig:-NODE-94-length-30238-cov-2.119458_pt1 | contig 30238 bp, 45 predicted proteins | sample MGYA00242769_ERZ504597 | MGnify/ENA primary metagenome ERZ504597 (study PRJEB26092, sample SAMD00036305) | human gut metagenome | host: Homo sapiens | study: EMG produced TPA metagenomics assembly of...
GCTTTGTAATGAAGGGAAGCCGGTTGATCTGATCACTCTGCAGAATCGACTGAAAGAAAAGATCTTCCTCCGGATATCAGCAGTATGGAATATGTACGAGAGCTTATTGAGGCAGTTCCTACTTCTGCCAATGTGAAGTATTATGCCAACATTGTAAGTGAAAAAGCACTTTTGCGTCGCCTCATCAAAGCGACAGAAGATGTTGCAAATACCTGTTATCTGGAAAAAGAAGTACAGAGATGATTCTTGAAGAGTCGGAAAAGAAACTGTTTAATATTCTGCAGAGAAGTATTGGCGGGGATTATGTACCGATTCAGCAGGTTGTGTTGAATGCAATCAACAACATTGAGAAGGCATCCAAACTGAAAGGCAGTGTAACTGGTATTCCGACAGGATTTATCGATCTGGATTACAAGACGTCAGGTATGCATCCGTCAGATCTGGTTTTGATCGCAGCACGTCCTTCTATGGGTAAAACTGCATTTGTTCTGAACATTGCACAGTATATGGCATTTCGTAAAGATGTTACGGTTGCGATATTCAGTCTGGAAATGTCAAAGGAACAGCTTGTAAACCGACTTCTGGCGATGGAGTCGCATGTCGATTCACAGAATATGCGTACCGGCAATCTGAAAGATGAGGACTGGACAAAGCTGGTGGAAGGAGCGGATATCATTGGACGTTCCAACCTGATCATTGATGATACACCGGGAATCAGTATTGCGGAAATGCGATCCAAATGTCGAAAATATAAACTGGAACATAATCTTGGAATCATTATGATCGACTATCTTCAGTTGATGAGTGGCAGTGGCAAAAGTGATTCACGTCAGCAGGAAATTTCTGATATCTCTCGTTCGCTTAAGGCACTTGCCAGGGAACTGAGTGTACCGGTCATTGCACTGTCGCAGCTTAGTCGTGCGGTTGAACAGAGACCGGATCACAGACCGATGCTTTCGGATCTTCGAGAGTCTGGTGCGATTGAGCAGGATGCCGATGTCGTTATGTTTTTGTATCGCGATGATTATTATCACAAAGATACAGAGAAGAAAGATATTGCAGAAGTAATCATTGCCAAACAAAGAAATGGTCCAATCGGAACGATTGAACTGGTATGGCTGCCAAGATATACACAGTTTGTAAACATGAAGAAATAATAAAAAGCAGAAAGCAGGTATTTACCGAAGAATAAACATAGTTCTGAGGTGGATGCCTGCTTTTTTGTCGAACGTTTTTTGTTGAATTCGTAAGGGTTACTTTTTATAATAAAATGTAATGAAGTTCATAAGGAGGTGCATGATGGAGACACGATATACAGTCAGACAGGCGGTGGAAATGACTGGAGTCAAGTCATATGTCCTGCGATACTGGGAAGAGGAACTGGAACTACAGATTCACAGAAACGAATTGGGACACCGTTATTACACCGGATATGATATTCAACTTTTTTGAATATTAAAGAACTGAAGAAAAGAGGATTGCAGCTTCGGGCAATCAAGAACCTGATCCCTCAGATAACAGCATCTATGACCGGATTTGGAGAAGTGCATCAACACTTCTGGAAGGAGAAGTCATAGATCATGCTGAAGTAAAAACAGACAGGGATTTAAAAGAAAAAATATCCCAAAAAGACGAGGGGAAAAATGATAAGATCTTAGAATTTCAGGCGATTCTTGAAAGAACTGATCACGCAGGAACTGAAGGCACAGAATGAAGATGAAGAAAGATGCAGATCGCTTGATTATGCGATACGCAGACAGCAGCTTGCACGAAAAGAGGCAGCAGCTGCTGCTGAGAAAAAATCTGGACGAAGGCGCCGGGATAAGTAACGGAATATAAAAAGCTGCAGCAGACGCTGCAGCTTTTTGGTTGATATGAATGAAATTATTCAGCTGGGTGAATAGCTTCTGTAGGACAGGCATCAGCGCATGTTCCACAGTCAAGGCAAGCATCAGCATCGATTTCGAAATGCTCTGCACCTTCAGAAATTGCTTCAGCTGGACATTCAGCTGCGCATGTTCCACAGCTTACACATTCGTCTGAAATTACATATGCCATTATAGTATCCTCCTTTATTCTCGTTAGTACCCTTACAGGTTCTATATCGTTATTCTAATATATATCTTTATGGATTACAAGTATAAAATTGTGAACAAGCAAAAAAATTGTATATTTTTGGTTGACCGCTTCTAACTTTTATATTATAATAAATCATAGTCGGGAATTTTAAGAATTCCATATTAAAGGAGGCAATTTACAATGGCAAAAGTTACAAAAGACATGCTGATTGGCCAGTTAATTACTTTAGATCCTAATATTGCACCAATTCTCATGAGAGCTGGTATGCACTGCCTTGGATGCCCGTCTTCACAGATGGAATCTCTGGAAGAAGCAGCTATGGTTCATGGAATGGACGCAGATGTTCTGGTTCAGCAGATCAATGATTTCCTTGGTGAATAAGCACGGATTTACCGCATAAAAAAAGACTGGCTTTCGGGCCAGTCTTTTTGCATTTTATAAGTCATGGTGTTTATCAAAGCTGTGTAAGTTGCTGAAGGGCACTGGAAGAAATCAGTTCTCCATGTTCCTTCAGATGAGCTTCACCGGCTGCGGAAAATGCTCTGCCGGATCCATATTCAGAAAGAATATTGCAAACTTTGTTGAATTCTTCTGGTGAGTATTCAGACTGATGAAGGACAAGCTGGTAACGACCGTCTGAAGAATCTTTATAAAGAGTATTTTTGCCTGTGAAAAATCCATTCAGACCGTGTGCAGCAGCGATGACATCATCCAAATGATAGAAGCTGAACAACCGGATCAGATCAACTGTCGGTGTTTCAGAAGAGGCAGCAGATTTCTCAGAAGTTTCTTTCTGATTGGCCTGCTTGCGAGTAGTACCTTTCATTTTTGCCTCACATATTTTCTGGAAGATATCAATAATGTTGTCTGCTCCGTCAAGTTGAAGTGGTTCTGCCTGAGCATTATCCTTATATGGTGAAAATTTGGAAAAACGAGTATCCAGTTCTTCCGGATCTTCTACTTTAGTAACGATGAGGATGACACTGTCCAAATTGACCGGGATTGCTTCGATCATGAGAGGAATATTATCAGCCTCAAAACCGAACTGTATCTGTGCCTGCTGCATCATATCGCGGAAAAGTTTTTTTGCCTTTTCGGAACCATAAGCCAGCTCTTTGAGATTAACCTGATGGCTTTCGAGATCTTCTCGGGTTAATGTACAGCGGATTTGATTTTCATTGATTTTTTCTATTTTCATTATGATCACATCCTATTCTTATGCACCTGTCTCTGCTATATTATATGAAAATATCAGAACGACAGGCTATATAGTCCATGACTTATTAATATGACATATTATATACCACAATCATAGAAAATGTAAAGAAATAGAACCTGTCTATTTATAAAATATTTAGAAATTAATTGGGAATTTTTAGATAAAGTGCTAAAAAGGCTTGCATAAACAAAGGAACTCTGTATAATGAGGAATAAGAAAAAATATTCGTCATATAGCTGAAGAACAGATTAGAAGCAAAACTTACACAATACATTTTCCTTCCATATCATTGCCGGTAATACAACATATCATACAGCGTTCTTGCTGGGGCAGTGTGGAAATCCCACCATAAGATTAAATTCAATTATACGGAGGATTATTTTTTCTTGAACCTATCAGGTGTTTTCTAAAATTAATTTCAGGAAAGGAGGGCCGAAAAAAAATAAAATATGTCACACAGTAAATGCAGTAAAAAGTCATTGAAACCTTTGAAGGATGAATTAAAAGATTATCGGAAACAAGGTGTCAGGCTTTTTCTGAATGGAAATCCCAGTACACCGAAATGTATTGCGAAAGCCTGTATGATCGCAGAAGACGGTGGTTACATGAGGGATTATACTGCAGATGAAGAAGGCAGGATTGCAAAAGTGAACTTTGAACATATCAGGGAACTTCCCAAAAACAGAAGATGATAAATACCTGCTTTTATATACATAAGATGATTGCAGCGATTTTCCGGTACAAGTGCAGTTTCCCCTCTCGTACTTAACCAGACCGGAAAATCCTGCACAAAATTAAAAAGTCTGAGGTAATGATTCTGTACAGGAAATATTTGAAAATTTATAATTAGTTAAGACATTATATAGTAAAGCATGTTATAATAAAAAAGTATATGTAATAATCAGGTTACTGAGAATAGCATAAAAAGTGTTACGATACGTAAGAAAAAAAGAAGCGCAACACAGAATGGTTACAGATCTTATCTGAAATTAAAGGGAGAAACAGATGAAGCATCAGGCAAAAAAACAAACGAGAAATCAACACATGCCTGTCGTAATTGTCTGCATATTGATTTTAGTGCTGGCAGTTATGGGGCTGGGAATGCATTTTATTAAGAAATATATTCCTACAAAAGAAAGAATGAATCTTACAGAATATTATGGACAGCCCGGAGATGGGGAAATGGCAGTTGTTCTGGGAACTGAAATCATGGAAGAACGCGCATTGATGTCAGGAGATCAGATATATCTTCCACTTGATATGGTAAATACATATCTGAATCAGAGATATTACTGGGATAGTGCTGACCAGCAAGTACTTTATGCGACACCTTCTGAATTGCAGTATTATCCGGCAGCAGAGAGCGGAGAAGGCGATGTATGGCTGAAGGATGGAACAGTTTATCTGCGTCTTGGTTTCGTGCAGAAATTTACAGACCTGGATGCTATGTATATGAAAATCCGAACAGAGTTGCAATCCAGTACAGATTTACCGGAGTGCAGACAACGACAGCTAAAAAAGATACAAGTATCCGTTATCAGGTGGAATCAAGTCTCCGATCCTGACAGATGTGAAGACGGGGGATACATTAATCTTTCTGGAAGACTGGAAGACTGGGCCCAGGTTGCTACAATGGATGGCTATATAGGATATGTTCAGAAGGATACGATAGCATCTGCTGAGACAAAAGATTTTGAGAGATCATTTGAGAAAGAGGAATATACCTATCTTACTATGGATGGAAAAGTAAATATGAGCTGGCATCAGGTGACAAGTCAGGATGCAAATACATATCTGGCGGACACGATCGCAAATGTCAGCGGTGTAAATGTAATTTCTCCTACATGGTATTATATTCAGGACACAGCAGGAAATATAGGAAATATTGCGTCGGCGGACTATGTGGCACTTGCACATGAACGCGGATTAAAGGTTTGGGGACTGATTGATAATTTTACGGCAGAAGTGAGTACAACGGATACACTTTCACAGTTGTCATCCAGACAAAATATGATTCAGCAGCTGATTCAGTCAGCAACTACCGTTGGGCTAGATGGTATAAATGTGGATTTCGAGACACTCAGTGAAGATGCAGGACCTCATTTTCTGGAATTTTTAAGAGAACTTCTATTGAATGTCATAAGAATAATCTTGTTCTTTCGGTAGATAATCCGGTTCCGGAAGATTTTACCAGCCATTATGACCGCAGAGAACAAGGACTGGTGGTAGATTATATTGTTATTATGGGGTATGATGAACATTATGTAGGGTCAGATGCCGGATCTGTGGCCTCTCTTCCATGGGTGGAGCAGGGCGTGCAGGATACGATTGCAGAAGCGCCGGCAGAAAGAACAGTTCTTGCAATTCCGTTTTATACAAGACTTTGGAAAACAACTGGTGGGGCTCTGACCAGTGAGGCGATTGGAATGGATGAAGCACAGAATGTCCTTACTGAAAATGGCGTTGAAGCTGTATGGGACGGAAGTGTCAGTCAGAATTATGCAACATTTGAAAAAGATAATTCAACGTATCAGATTTGGCTGGAAGATGCACAATCGATCGTGGAGAAAGTGAAACTGATTCCGAAATATAATCTTGCGGGCGTTGCACAGTGGAAGCTTGGATTTGAAAACAGCAGTATCTGGCAGACGATCAGCGATAATTTACAGTAATAAAAGCTCTGTTGTATCAGTGATTGATACGACAGAGCTTTTGACGTTGCGTAAATAAAAAAAGTTCCATAAATGGAAGGAGCCGGTACTTTCGTACCGGCGCGTATGAAAAAGAAAAATATTTTATAGAAGGCATGCACCTTCTATGCATATTAATATACCTAATAAATGTGAAAAAAATATGGTATAAATTTGAAAAAATTGTGAACTAGAATTTCTTCCAGGTTCCTTTAAAGAAAAGAAGCATCAGAGGAAAAATTTCCAATCGTCCGGCAAGCATGTCAAAAATTAACACACATTTGGAAAGATAGGAAAAGGAACTGAAGTTCCCCATCGGGCCTACAATTTCCAGACCAGGACCGATATTATTCAATGTTGCGGTGACTGCTGTAAAGTTTGTAATAAGATCAAAATTATCCAGAGAGATAATAAGGACAGAAGCTGCTAAGATCAGGAGATATACACTCAGATAAATGTTTGTAGATCTGATGATATCATGTCCAATCGTTTTTTCATCCATTTTGATTTTTTTGACTGCATTCGGGTGCAGATATAACTGGAATTCTTTTTTTGGCTGCTTTACATAGAATCAAAATTCGGGAAACTTTGATTCCGCCACCGGTACTTCCGGCGCATGCACCGACAAACATCAGAAGTACGAGAATCGTTTTGGACAAAGAGGGCCACTGGCTGAAATCTGTGCTGGAAAAACCGGTTGTTGTAATGATAGAACCAACCTGAAAGGCTGCCTGTTGAAATGCTTCACCCAGATTGCGGAACAGATGAGCTGTATTTAATCCGATCACAAGGATTGCAGCGAGAATGATTCCAAAATAATAACGCACTTCTTCAAATTTAAATGCCTGCACAAACTTTTTCGTAAGAAGAAGATAATATGCAGAAAAGTTGACTCCAAAAAGAATCATAAAAATCGTTGTGACAACCTGACAGTAGGTGCTGTAGCTTCCCATACTGTCATTGACGATACCAAATCCACCAGTACCGGCTGTACCAAAAGAAATACACAGGGTATCGAACAGAGGAATTCTGCCAATCAGAAGAAGAATAATCTGGAACAGTGTCATTCCAATATAAATCGTGTAAAGAATTTTGGCGGTCTGCTGAACTTTTGGAACCAGTTTGCTGACGGAAGGACCAGGGCTTTCGGCTTTCATCAGATTCATATGATACCCGCCGGCAAGTGGCAGCAGTGAGAGCAAGAATACAAGAACCCCCATGCCACCGATCCAGTGTGTGAAACTTCTCCATATCAGAATACAATGAGGGAGAACTTCCACATCTGTCAGGATACTGGATCCGGTTGTTGTGAACCCAGATACTGTCTCAAAAAAAGCATCGATTGGATGTGGGATAGCACCGCTGAGGACAAAAGGTACTGCACCGGAAATACAAGTGCAAACCAGCTCAAAGCTACTGCAACACATCCGTCTTTGGTATAAAAAACTTTGTTCTTAGGTTTTCGGATAGTCAGTGGAAGACCTACGATCAGGCAGACAATCATGGAAATCAGAAAAGCGAAAAATTCATGTTCCTGATAAATGAGAGCCGTGATACATGGAAGAACCATGAACATTGCCTGAAAATTACACACCCATCCAACGATATAAGCAATAATTCGAAAATTCATCTGTATACATCCCTTCTTATGCCAGAATATCGCGGATATCGCGAAGTCCCTTATGGGTTGTGACAATGATCACGTTGTCGCCAATCTGAATGGAATCCTGTCCTCTTGGAATTCTGACAGTCCCCTCACGTGTAAGGCAGCAAACAAGAAGATTGTTTTTCAGATTCAGTTTGGAAAGTGGAATTCCCACAACAGGAGAATTATCACGAATGATAAATTCAAGCGCTTCCGCCTGATTGTCAAGCACATGATAAAGTTTCTACGTTACTTCCGATAGTATTCTTCATGGCACGTACATACCGGAGAATAGAATCAGAGGTAATATATTTCGGGTAGATCACACTTCCAATATCCAACTCATCGATAACGTCTTTGTAAGGAAGACGGTTTACTTTGGCAATCAGTTTGGCCTGTGTCATATTTTTTGCAGACAGTGACAGGAAAATGTTTTCCTCGTCCATGTTTGTGAGTGTGACAAAGGATTCTACTGTGGAAAGACCTTCTTCCATGAGAAGTGCGCGGTCTGTACCATCACCGCAGATAATTGTGGCATTTGGAAGCATCTCGCTGAGTTCTTCACAGCGCTCTTTGTTCTTGTCAATGATCTTAACACTGATCTTCAGATCAGAAAGGGCTTTGGCAAGATAATAGGAAATTGTGCCGCCGCCAATGATCAGAGTATTTTTGACTTGATGTGTCTTCAGCCCAATCTTTTTAAAGAAAAGAGCTGTATTTTGGGTGTTGCGATAATAGAGATAAAATCGCCATTGTGAACCAGATGATCACCGCCCGGGATGCTTAAGGTCGTTTTACTTTCAATGGCACAAAACAGAACATCACAGCGATATTTGTCTGTGATCTGGGAAACTGACATTCCATCCAATCAAATTCCGGGAGAACTTTAAACTTGAGAAGTTCTACACGTCCTTTTGAAAATGGATCGATTTTGATGGCTGCCGGAAAACGCAGAAGTCTTGAGATTTCTCTGGCAGTGGCCAGTTCCGGATTGATGATCATGGAAAGACCAAGCGTTCCTGAATAAAACCAATCTCTTTACTGTAAATTGGATTGCGTACACGGGCAATGGTCTGACAATGTCCGGTTTTCTGTGCAATCAGACAGCAGAGCAGGTTTAATTCATCAGAAGCGGTGACTGCAATCATGATATCAGCAGTTTTGACGCCGGCTTCCATAAGTGTATTGATGCTGGCTCCATTTCCAACAATCCCCATGGCATCAATATCTTCGGTGAGGTTGTTGATAACGTCTGCATCTGTATCGATCAGAGTAAGATCAGTATCTTCTTCCTGTAATTGCTCTGCAAGGGTGCTTCCAACTTTGCCGCACCCGACAATTATAATATGCATGTTTTCCTCCGTAAAAAGAATATAATTTTATAAGCGTTTCCATTATATCACTGTATATGGGATTTTTAAATATTTAAATAGTTTTTGCAGAAAAATCATGGTATATTAATAAATACAAAAGAAAATATCAGAGATGTATGATAGATACAATTACAGATTGAAAAAAGAAAGGGATTTTTTATGGATACAGTCAGTGAAACTGTCAGTAAAGTAGATGAAGGTCTGCAGGAAATGGGAATTGACGGTGTGAAGGATAGTCTGAAAGATCTGTTGAATTTTAAACAGTATATGGAAAACCAGGTTCCGGCAGTTATGGGCTTTTGTATTAAAGTTGTTCTTTCAGTAATTGTGTTCTTCGTGGGACGAAAAATCATTCAGTGGATATTGAATGTTATGAGACGATCTCTGGAGAGAGCCAATGTGGATGCTGGTGTGATACAGTTTGCTTCTTCTGCCGGGAAAGCGGTTTTGTATGTCCTTCTGATCATCAATATTGCAGTAAGTCTTGGTGTAAAGGAATCTTCTGTAGCGGCATTGCTTGGTACGGCAGGTGTGACGGTTGGTCTGGCACTACAGGGAGGTCTTGCAATCTGGCAGGAGGAGTTCTTTGTTGCTTTTTAAACCTTTTGTAGTTGGAGATTATATCATTCAGGATCAGTCAAACGGGTGTGAGGGTACGGTCGCCAAGATTGAGATCTGCTATACAACACTTCTGAGCATTGACAATAAAAAATTGTGGTACCAAATGGAACACTGTCAAACAGTACGATCATAAATGTAACGGCCAAGGAGAATCGTAAACTTGAGATCAAAGTTGGAATTTCCTATGAGGCAGATATTCAGAAGGCAAAGAGAATCATTGAGAAAATTCTCAGAGAAGATGCAGATACCAAAAGCGACACAAAAGAAATGGTTGTGTTTGTGGACGAGCTTGCAGACAGTGCAGTGATCATGGGCTTGCGTGTCTGGGTGTCGACAGAACGTTACTGGCCAACGAAATGGCGCCTGAATCAGAAGATAAAAGAAGAATTTGATGCTAACGGAATTGTGATTCCATATAACCAGATGGAGGTTTATGTACATCAACAGAAATAGTTGACGATAAATAATATTATAAAAAGAGTTTACATTTAAGGATATAATTTTTTTAAAATGTAAACCTCTTTTTATATTAAGTTGACAATTGGAAAGGCCTGTGTTAAATTGTTAAATAGATAACAGATAGAACTGTCATCACGAGGAGGAGAAAAAATGAGTACAATAGCAGCAACCAGAAGTAAAACTTATGATATTGTGTACATTGCCGTATTTGCAGTTATTATGGCAATCTGTTCCTGGATATCCATTCCGGCAGCTGTTCCGTTTACACTGCAGACGTTTGGCGTTTTTGTAGCGGTAGGTGTCTTGGTGGAAAAAGAGGAACACTTTCCATATTGGTATTTATTCTGCTTGGAGCAATTGGAGTACCGGTATTTGCAGGATTTTCTGGAGGTATTGGTGTTCTTGCTGGAACAACTGGCGGATATATTATTGGTTTTCTGTTTTCTGCCCTTGTTATGTGGGCAATGGAAAACTTCCGGGTAAGAAATCCGTAATGCAGATTGTGTCCATGATCGTAGGACTGATCGTATGCTATGCTTTTGGTACTGCATGGTTTATGATCGTTTACAGCAGAGCGAATGGTGCCGTTGGTCTTGCAACTGTTCTGGGATGGTGTGTCATTCCATTTATCATTCCGGATATTATTAAAATTGTTCTGGCTTATGGTCTTTCCAGAAAGCTCCGCAAATTTGTAGCATGATCTGTTTAAGACCGCATCATGGAATGTGTCTTGCGTATTTTGAAGGAAAAGGCTACAGTGACGGATTCACAGTAAATATGCAGAAGATGCTGGAGTTTTTTGAAAAAGGCGCAGATATTGAGCTTACCGTATCCGGAGATGAAATCTGTAAAGAGTGTCCGAATCTGAAAGAGGGAAGTTGCGTGAGTGCCGGTCTGGTGGAAGCCTATGACCGTAAAGTGCTTGAAGCATGCGGACTCAGTGAAAAAGCACAGATGAGATTTCAGGAATTTGTGGAAAATGTGCAGAAAAATGTGATCGAGTCAGGAAAACGGGTGGAAATCTGTGGGAATTGTCAGTGGAATGAGATTTGTGCGAATAAACAGAGCAGATGGAAACGAAACAAATGAAAAATAATAAATGAAAAATAACAAATGAAAAACACCGCAGACAGATGGAAGTAGTATCTGTTTGCGGTGTTTTTGGAATATTATTTTGAAGTACGTTCAGCAAAGATTAGTACGATCAGTGCACCAATGAATGCAGAGACTGTTGAGAAGAGCAGCATTGCGTGTACTCCGGCAAGGTCGATGAGTGTTCCGCCAAGAAAAGAACCAAGTACGCTTCCAAGTATATGCCATTGTGAAATAGGCCTGCCCCTTGATTGCGTCTTCCGGTTCCATTAGGGCATTTACATAATAAACAGAAGCTGCAGTCATAAGTCCCCATCCGAGCATCTGAAAAATCTGTACGCCGTAAAATACCGGAATACCCGGAGCAAGCAGCGTGCCAAGTGCTTTTATCGTGAAAAAGATCCCGGCAGTTTTTAGCAGAAGGTCACAGCGAAATTTGCGGATGATATAGCCAAAAAGGAAAAGCGTTGGCAATTCGCATATGGCGGCGATTGCTGAGGCTGTTCCCATTTCTGCACTTCCGCCCCCTTTGCCAGGGCAATCTGAAAATTAAAGTTATTCAGCAGAACATGGCTGAGATAGATAAAGATACATCCGAGCAGTACCAGGGAAAAAACGTTTGTATTTCCTGAAAAAAAGTATTGGATTATTGTCTGAGCTGCTTTTGGGAGCATTCGTGGCAGTGCTGTCTGATTTTGCTTTGGAAAATGGAAAAAGAATAAGGATACCAAGAGACAGCAGGGTAAGGACAATTACAGTGATCGGGATGGAAACAGGTCCGGCTTTTACCGTAATGATCCCTAGAATGTAACAGATACAGGCATAAGCGACAGATCCCATTCCACGTGCAAGACCAAAATTGAGAGAATGTCCCTGATTGATGCTTTCCATTCCAAGGGAATTAATAAAAGGAGTCATCAGTTGCAGCAGGGCAATACTGGAACCATAAAGAAGTCCGGTAAGTATGAGAGAATGGGATAAAAATAATCCGATCACAAGGATCAGCTGAAGAAGATACAGCATCTGGATCAGTTTTTTCAGGGAGGGGCTTTGTGGCTGGTCAGCGTAACCTGCAAGGACAGGCTGCAGTACTGCAGACAGAAGTCCTGCTATAGCTGCAAGGATTCCAATCTGAGTATTGGTAAATCCACCGGAAAGAAGAAAAAACCGGAAAAACTCATGATTGCTGCAAAATACATCCAGTACAGTCCCTGGATGACTGCATAGGAAGGGGTAAGATTTTTGGATTTTGATGGTGACATGATTCTGAACTCCTTTGTTAAAGTACTTCTATTATACATTTAAAAACGTGAATGATAAAGTACAAAATACTTGCAGATTCCTGTTTTTATCTTAAGATAAAGGACAAAAGAAATGTATGTAAACTAACAGGAGGAAAATAAGATCATGAAGAAAAAAATAGATGTTTTTGAACATATGGGAGAAATTTTGAACGGAGTAAAAAATGGAGTGCTGATTACCGGAAAGCAGATGGCAGAGTGAACTCTATGACAATTTCCTGGGGAATGGTTGGCGTAGAATGGGGAAAACCAGTTTTTATTACATTTGTCAGAGAAGTCGTTTTACAAGAAGTCTTCTTGAGAAGAATGGCGAATTTACGGTTAATATTCCACTGGATGACAGTGCAAAAAAAATTCTTGGATACTGTGGGGCAAAATCAGGAAGAGATGTAGATAAAGCGAAAGAAATTGGTCTGACTTACGAAGAACCGGAAACAATTTCTGTCCCGGGAGTAAAAGAACTTCCACTGACACTGGAATGCAAAGTAGTCTATAAACAGACACAGGATACAGAGGCCATGACAGAGGAAAACAGAGAGAAGTTTTACCCACAGAATGTAGAAAGTTCATTTTCAGGTGCAAACAGAGATACACACATTGCATATTACGGAGAAATCGTAGATGCATATGTGATTGAGTAATGCGATAAGAAATGTGCAGCTCCCCGGTGAAGGGAGCTGTTTTTATGGGCAGATATGCGCACCATTCCATATTTATGTCATAAAATATAGAGACATATTATTTGTGACAGAAAGGATTTGCTCATGGAAAATTATCAGATGAACCGTCCATGTGGCCGCCCATATAATGCAACTTGTGGAATGGCAAAAGAGATGATGTCCGGGCAGCAGTGTTCCTGCCGGAATAATTCCAGAAATCAGCCATCCCGCCCTTCGCCATGTCCGTGTCACCTTCCGGATGCCAAAACCAGAGATGCGGAAATGTATACACACATCGATCAGATGGAAGCAGCCATGGCGTATGTTCCCTGCCAGAAATTTACTACGACATATGATCTTGGATATGCGTTGAAGGTCGGAACTGTTTTTCCGCAGCTCTGTAAACCATTTTGTGGAAAGAGAGGTGGGCAGAGATGATGTATCGCAATCAGTGTACTGCAAAAGAAAAATTAATGAACCGTATCAACGAAGTCAGTTTTGCAGTAAATGATGTTCTGCTTTATCTGGATACACATCCATGCTGTGAAGAGGCAATCTCCTTTTATCAGGAGTGTGAACAGGAACGCCAGAAACTGCTGAAAGAATATGCGCAGTGTTATGGCCCACTGACAGTAGATGCTGCACTGGAATCTGGTGGGGATACATGGAAATGGGTGCAGCAGCCATTCCCATGGGAAACGGAAGGAGGGTGCAGATAGTTTATGTGGAATTATGAAAAAAGACTGCAGTATCCGGTAAATATTAAGACTCCAAATGCAAAGATCGCTCAGTTCATCATGAGTCAGTATGGTGGCCCGGATGGCGAGATCGGAGCATCTATGCGTTATCTTTCTCAGCGTTTTACTATGCCAAATCGCATGGCCATGGCAGTGCTGAATGATATTGGCACTGAGGAACTGGCACACCTGGAAATGGTTTCCACGATCGTTCATCAGCTGACAAAAGATCTCTCTATGGAAGAAATTGAAAAAAGTGGTTTTGGGCCATATTATATTGATCACACAGTAGGTGTATGGCCACAGGCAGCCGGTGGAGTTCCTTTCAATGCATGTGAATTCCAGAGTAAAGGTGATCCGATCACAGATTTGTTTGAAGACCTTGCTGCGGAACAGAAAGCCCGGGCAACGTACGATAATATTCTTCGAGTTGTCCGTGACATTCCTGAAATTGCAGATCCGATTCGTTTTCTACGTGCGAGAGAAGTCGTACACTTCCAGCGTTTCGGGGAAGCACTTCGTTCCGTACAGGAACAGCTGGATGCGAAAAACTTCTATGCATTCAATCCGAGCTTTGACTGTCCATGTGAGGCGTCCTGTAAAAATTCATAACAACAAAGAAATATCAAATAAGACCTGGGAGGATTCTTCCGGGTCTTTTAGGGTAAATACAGGATTTTACAATTCCTTTCATCCATGTTATTATGACAACGCATTAAATATGAAAGGAAAACGATCATGGAAGTTCTGACGATTGGGATTTTCTGTGCTTTGCTCATTATATGCATCATAACGGGAAAATCTATATTATATGCTCTTCTGGCAGGTCTGATCATTTTCAGCCTGTATGGAAAAAAACAGGGATATAGCTGGAGACAGATTAGCAGGATGGCATTACAGGGAGCCTGGAAAGTAAAAAATATTCTGCTCACATTTATACTGATCGGAATGCTGACAGCACTTTGGCGACAGGCTGGAACAATTCCTGCAATCATCTGTTATACCGTGCATCTGATAAAACCATCGACATTTTTGCTGATGACATTTCTTCTGAATTGTCTGATCTCAGTCCTGACAGGAACTGCTCTTGGTACGGCAGCTACGATTGGCGTTGTATGTGCAACGATGGCTTCTGCACTTGGAATTCCTTCATGGATGACCGGTGGTGCAATTCTTTCCGGGGTATATTTCGGAGATCGTTGTTCTCCTGTTTCGACAAGTGCACTTCTGGTGGCGGAGCTGACGGAGACAGGTATCTATACAAATATAAAAAATATGATCAAAAGTGCATTGGCACCATTTACCATTACCTGTATTCTTTATCTGACTGTCAGCATACAGCTTCATGGAAAAACAGAGATGCCGGATCTTGGACATGCTTTTGGCAGTGAGTTCCGGCTCAGCTGGATTGCATTGCTGCCTGCAGCGGTGATTCTGCTGTTGTCTGTTGTGCAGGCAGGGGTGAAGATCGCGATGATCGCAAGTATAGTTACTGCAATTCCTGTCTGTATTGGCCTTCAGAATATGGCATTTACGGAACTTCCTGAACTTCTTCTGAATGGTTTCCATTCTACAGATGTGACGGTAGCGGCAATGCTGAATGGAGGTGGTATCACTTCGATGTTGAAGGTTGGAGCAATCGTATGCATTTCTTCATCTTATTCAGGTATTTTTCAGGCAACAGGAATCCTGAATGGATTTCAGAAAATGGTCTGTTTGCTTGCCGACAGGACAAAACCATATTTTGCAGTGCTTGTCACATCAATCCTGACAAGCGTTATGGCATGTAATCAGACACTGGCAATCATGCTTACAGATCAGCTCTGCAGCAGAACAGAACCGGATAAGCTGCGTTTTGCCAATAATCTGGAGGACAGTGCAGTGCTCATAGCACCTTTGGTGCCGTGGTCGATCGCGTGTGCTGTTCCGCTTACAGCAGCAGGTGCACCGGGATACAGCGTCTTATTTGCAGTGTTTTTGTATCTGCTTCCGTTGTGCGATTTAGTGTTAAAAAAATAACTGCCCTATTGTAAATTGACCAAAATAGTGGTATTCTGTAAGAAATTGAATAATAAAAATAACAGGTGCTGATGTTAGATAATCAAATAGCCTTCAGTTAAAAGGGAAACAGGTGTAAGTCCTGTACGATCTCGTCACTGTATACAGGGAATGCAGAATCATGTGTGTATGCACAGTCACTGGGAAACTGGGAAGACGATTCGGGTGTATTGATCTGTAAGTCAGGAAACCTGCCTGCTATTGGTACGGGGATTTTAAATTCCGGATCACGAGTAATTGGTTGTACCATAATCCAGAAACTCTAGCCCGGTGCAGGAGTTTTATTGGGAAATATAGTATTTCTCCGAAAAATATTTTTGACCAGGCTTGCTGCCGTACTTTGTTATTCATTTTAATTTTCATGAGAAAACAGGTACAGGAGGAAAAAACATGAAAAACAAAACTGTAAAAGCACTGGCAATTGCAATGACTGTAGCAACAGTCACAATGATGGGATCTGCAAGCATCTACGCTTCTGATGACACTGCTGAGACAGCAACAGAAGAAACCGCAGATGATGCAGAAACCGCAGATGATGCAGAAACCGCTGATACAGAAGAAGCTTCCGATGATGATCAGAAAGCAGCAGATGAAGTAGCAGCACTGATCGACAAGATCTATGTTCAGGAAAGAACTGATACAACAGATGAAGACTGCAAAGCTGCCAAAGAAGCATGGGATAAACTGACAGACGCTCAGAAGGAACTGGTTGAAGGCGAAGAAGCTGATCCGGATTACTTCGGACGTGACACTGGTGATGCATCCAAAGATGATCCTCGTAACCAGGATGAGATTGGTGAGAACGAACTTCTTGTTGTAAGCTTTGGTACATCCTTCAACGACAGCGTGCTGAGGATATCAAAGGAATCGAAGACAAACTGCAGGAAGCATATCCGGATTGGTCTGTAAGACGTGCATTTACAGCACAGATCATCATCAACCATGTAGAAGCAAGAGATGATGAAGTGATTGACAATATGCAGCAGGCACTTGACCGTGCAGTTGATAATGGCGTAAAGAATCTTGTTGTTCAGCTACACATCTGATGCATGGTGCTGAATATGATGAAATGACAGAAGCAATTGATGAATACAAAGACAAATTCGAATCTGTTGCAATCGCAGAGCCAATGCTTGGCGAAGTTGGTGATGACGCTACTGTAATTAACGATGATAAGAAAGCTGTTGCACAGGCTATCACAGATGAAGCCTGCAAAGAAGCTGGATATGACAGTATGGAAACTGCTGCAGAAGATGGAACAGCATTTGTATTCATGGGACATGGTACTTCCCATACAGCAAATGTAACATATGATCAGATGCAGACACAGATGAATGACCTTGGATTCACAAATGCTTTCATTGGTACTGTAGAAGGTGAACCGGAAGATACAGAATGCCAGGCTGTTATTGCAAAAGTTAAAGATGCTGGATTTAAGAAAGTTGTTCTTCGTCCACTGATGGTTGTTGCTGGTGACCATGCAAACAACGATATGGCTGGTGATGATGAAGATTCCTGGAAGAGCCAGTTTGATGCATCTGGTGCATTTGACAGTGTTGACTGCCAGATTGCTGGTCTTGGAAGAATTGAAGCTGTAGAAGATCTCTACGTAGAGCATACAAAAGTAGCAATTGATTCTCTTGGAACAGCTGATACAGCTGAAGAAACAACAGATGATACTGCAGAAGCAGCAGATGACACAACGGATGGTGCAGAAAAAGTTACAGACGATTCTGCAGCAGAATAATGTAATGTGTAAATAATTTATGCAATAAACGGGACTGCCCGGAAGGCTTGATTGTCTTCCGGGCAGTTCCTGTAAAATCAGGAGGATTTATATTATGAAACGTTCAGTGGCAATGATGGCATGCGTATTAAGCGGAGCTATGGTACTCGCAGTTTCAGCCCGGTTATGGCAGAGACAGGAGCAAAGGCAGTTTCTGCAACAGTGACAGATTCAAAATCATCAGATGATAAAAAGGATGATGCAAAAGCTGATACAGCGGACAAAAAGGACGATGCAAAGGATACGGTGCTTGAAGACGGTACTTACAGTGCAGAGTTTGATACAGACAGTGGAATGTTTCATGTAAATGAAGCAAATGACGGTAAAGGAACGTTGACAGTCAAAGATGGTAAGATGACAATCCATGTGAGCCTGAATTCAAAGAAGATCGTAAATCTTTTTGTTGGAAAGGCAGAAGATGCCCAGAAAGACGGAGCTGAGATTCTTGAGCCGACAACAGATGAAGTAACATATAGTGATGGATATAAAGAAGAAGTTTATGGATTTGATATCCCGGTTCCTGCCATTGATGAAGAATTTGATGTTGCTTTGATCGGAAAGAAGAACAAATGGTACGATCATAAAGTAAAAGTAACAAATCCTCAGAAAGAAGCCGATGCTGAAGTTTCTGACACAAAAGAAACCGATACAAAAAAGATGACTGCTGAAGATCTGAAACTTGAAGATGGTGATTATACTGCAGATGTGAAGCTGGAAGGTGGATCCGGAAAGGCTACAGTAACCTCTCCGGCTGAATTTACAGTTAAAGATGGAAAGGTAACTGCATCAGTAGAATGGAGCAGTCCGTACTATGACTATATGCTGATTGGTGATGAAAAATACGAACCAGTTAATAAGGATGGTAATTCTGTGTTTGAAATACCAGTCGATGGATTTGATTATCCAATGGAAGTTGTAGCAGATACAGTTGCGATGAGTACTCCTCATGAGATTGAATATACTTACAGTTTGATTCTGCAAGTATCAAAGAGGCTGAAAAATAAAGATGAAAAAAAGTTACGCATGTTTTTATGTGCGGCACTGGCCGCATCTATGATGGCGACTGCACCTGCTTTGGTTCAGGCGGCAGAAGAAAAAGAGACAACAGAAACAACAGAAAGCAATGCCGTCAGACAGGATCTGGCTGGCTTAAAATATGATCATAGTCTTGAATTACAGTATGCAGATCAGTTTTCAGTAGATTATTACGAAGGTGGTTATGCACTTATCACAATTGTGGGAGACGGGCAGTTTCTTCTTGTTCCGAAAGGAAAAGAAGCTCCGGAGGGCCTGGACAGTGATATTGCAGTTATTAAACAGCCACTTGATAATATCTATCTTGTGGCAACATCGGCAATGGATCTTTTCTGTGCATTGGACGGGCTGGACAGTATCAGTCTTTCAGGAACCAATGCTGACGGATGGTATATCGACGAGGCTAAGAAAGCACTGGAAGATGGAAGTATTTCTTTTGCTGGTAAGTACAGTGCACCGGATTACGAACTGATTTTGTCTAAAAATTGTGATCTGGCGATTGAGTCTACAATGATCTACCATAAACCGGAAGTAAAAGAAAAGCTTGAGAGTTCGGATCCCGGTTCTGGTAGAGCATTCAAGTTACGAAAGTCATCCGCTTGGCCGTACTGAGTGGTTGAAGCTATATGGGGTTCTTCTTGGAAAAGAAGAACTTGCAGACAAACTTTTTCAGGAACAGGTTGATAAACTGAAAGCAATAGAGGACAGTGAATCTACCGGAAAGACAGTGGCTTTCTTCTATATCAATTCAGTAGGGGCTGCCAATGTTCGTAAGTCAGGAGATTATGTATCCAAGATGATCGAACTCGCCGGTGAAATATATTTTCAGTGACCTTGGAGCGGAGGATGATAACTCTCTTTCCACAATGAATATGCAGATGGAAGAGTTTTATGCCGGAGCTAAGGATGCGGATTATATCATCTACAATAGTACGATCGATGGTGAACTGACAGATATCAGCCAGATGCTGGAGAAGAGTTCTCTGCTTGCTGATTTTAAAGCAGTTAAGGATGGAAATGTCTGGTGTACCAATCAGAATCTGTTTCAGGAGACAATGGAACTTGGAACAATGATCGAAGATATTCATACCATGCTGACTCAGATGATCCAAATCTGGATACACTGACTTATATGCATAAATTAAATGATGAGAGGAAGTAACATGCGGAAGAAATTACATTTCAGATACTGGCTGTCTTTTATAATACTGATAGTGCTTCTGCTGGTCTTTATATTCTGGAATATCAATTCAGGAAGTATTTCTATTTCACTGAAGGATATATTTCAGATACTGTTCCACAAAAACGGAGATGAGACTGCTTATAATATTGTCTGGGAGATAAGACTGCCACGAATACTGGCGGCAGTGATTCTTGGAGGAGCGCTTTCAGTATCAGGGTTTCTTCTGCAGACATTTTTTGGAAACCCGATCGCAGGTCCTTTTTGTACTTGGTATTTCATCAGGTGCAAAACTGATCGTGGCATTGACAATGATCTATCTGCTGGGAAAATCCATGGTAGCTACTTCAGGACTGATGATCCTGGCTGCGTTTACCGGATCTCTGATATCCATGGGATTTGTGCTTTTGATCTCGCGAAAGGTAAAGCAGATGTCCATGCTTGTTGTAAGCGGTATCATGATTGGATATATCTGTTCTGCAATAACAGATTTTGTGGTCACTTTTGCAGATGATTCCAATATTGTCAATCTTCATAACTGGTCACTGGGAAGTTTTTCCGGAACCAGCTGGGATAATGTTTCTGTAATGGCAGTTGTTGTGTTTGCTGCACTTTTTCTTACATTTTTAATGTCCAAGCCGATCAGTGCATATCAGCTTGGCGAGGGCTATGCACAGAATATGGGAGTAAATATCAAAGCATTTCGTATTGCCCTGATCCTGCTTTCCAGTATTCTGTCAGCCTGTGTGACCGCTTTTGCCGGTCCCATCTCCTTTGTAGGAATTGCAGTACCGCATCTTATAAAAAGTCTTATGAAAACATCCAAGCCGCTTCTGGTGATTCCGGGATGTTTCCTGGGAGCGCTGTCTTCTGCCTCTTCTGTGACCTGATTGCTAGAACTGTCTTTGCACCGACAGAACTCAGTATCAGTTCTGTTACTGCAGTATTTGGAGCACCGGTTGTGATCTACATTATGATTCGAAGAAAGAGGATGGCTGATGGGAGAATATTTTGTTCATTCTGACAGATGACAGTAGGATACGATGGAAAGCCACTGATCCGTGATATTGAAATTCGATTGAACCGGGGAGAAATCCTTACTCTGATCGGACCGAACGGTGCAGGAAAATCAACAATATTGAAGAGTCTTACCAGACAGCTAAAGCTGGTAGGAGGAACTGTGTATCTGGATCAGAAACTGATGAGTCAGATGTCAGGCAAGGAAGTCGCACAGAAGCTGGCCGTTGTAACGACGGAGAGAATAAGACCAGAGCTTATGACATGTGAGGATATTGTTGCAACAGGACGATATCCGTATACAGGTACGCTGGGAATCTTATCGGAGGGTGACTGGGAAAAGTACATAAGGCAATGGAAATGGTCCATGCACTGGATTTTAAGGACAGAGATTTTACCGAGATCAGTGATGGACAGCGACAGAGGATTCTGCTGGCCAGAGCAATCTGCCAGGAACCAGAAGTGATTGTTCTAGATGAGCCGACTTCCTTTTTGGATATTCGTCATAAACTGGAACTTCTTTCTATATTAAAGAAGATGGTTCTGGAACATCACACAGCTGTGTTGATGTCGCTTCATGAACTTGATCTGGCTCAGAAAATATCAGATTATGTGATCTGTGTCCATGGTGACCGGATCGAAAAATACGGTACACCGGAGGAGATTTTTACATCCGAATATATCCATCATCTTTATGGAATTACAACGGGAAGCTATAATGCTTCTTTTGGATGTCTGGAAATGGGCGCTCCGGCAGGTAAACCACAGGTATTTGTCATTGGTGGAAATGGCAGAGGAATTCCGGTATATCGAAAATTGCAGAGAGCGGGTATTCCATTTATTGCAGGTGTGATCCACAGTAATGATCTGGACTATGATGTTGCAAAAGCACTGGCAGCAGAGGTGATCAGCGAAGAACCATTCGAGGCTGTTACAGAAGAACATCTGGAAAAAGCAGAGAAAATGATGGATGATTGTGCAGAAGTCATTTGCTGTGTGGATAAGTTTGGTACAATGAATGCGGCTAATCGGAGACTTGTGGAAAAAGCCAAAAGAGATGGAAAATTAAAAACAGAATAGATATGAAATATAAGACAGAGCTGACCAATAAGGTACAGCTCTGTTTTAGTCTGCGGAAGTATCAGAAGAATCTTTCTGATAACTGGAAAGTATCCCATCAATGGATTTGTGCAGATAAGGCATGTATTCTTCAAGTGGAACTGGCTGCTGATACAGAATACAGTTGTAGCAGGTTGAACTTGCAAGCTCGATCACTGAGAAGAGCAGCAGATCAGGATGTTCATAAGCCTGATGACCTTCCTCGATCAGTTGGAGATATTTATCATAAAATCTGACATCTCTGTCAGGCATTTTTTGTTCCAATGCAGCCTGAAATACATTCCAGGAGAGGTTTTTCGAAACAAAGATAAGAAGCTGAGAATCATTTTTGAGTGCATTTAGGATATGATCGATCATAAAATGGAGCTGAGCAGGAAAACCTGTGATCTGATTCTGACGAACAGCCAGATATGCAGCGAAAAATAAATCCTGCGTTTTGGAAGAGGCCAGTTTGTTTCGGATATCATATTTATCTTTGAAATACAGATAAAAAGTACCCTTGGCAACTCCGGCTTTCTCAACAATATCAGAGATAGTAGTTTATTGGTTCCTTTTGTTGTAAACAGTTCGAAAGCAGTGTTATACAGTGCGTCTTCTTTTTTCTTTTTATTTGATTCTAATTTACCCATTAAGAAAACCTCCCTGTATTTGATGGTTTCGCCATTTATTATAAACAGAAATGACCAAAAGTCAATATCACAAAAAGAAGTTGTTGATTTTTGGACACATTGGCAAAAACGTATATTGACTAATGGTCAGTTTGGGTATATAACTCTAGATGAATAAAAAGTGACTGATAGTCATTAATGAAAAATATATTCAATAAGGAGGACATGATGATTAAGTTTGGAAAGTGGATAGCAAAGCATAAAGTGATCATTGTAATCATCAGTATGTTACTGCTTATCCCGTCATTCCTGGGAATGGCAGCGACGAGAGTAAATTACGATATCCTGAGTTATCTGCCGGAATCACTGGAAACAGTTGAAGGCAGGATATCATGGTGGATGAATTTGGAATGGGTGCATTCTCCATGGTAGTCGTGGAAGATATGGAATTGAAAGATGTCGCAGCATTAAAAGAAAAATTCCAGAATGTGGAGCATGTAAAAGACGTTCTGTGGTATGACAGTGTGGCTGATTTAAGTATTCCGGTAAGCATGATTCCGGAAAGTTTAAGGATGGATTCTTTAATGGTGATGCTACCATGATGATTGCACTGTTTGATAATACAACATCATCTGATGCAGCGATGGAAGCAGTCAGCGACATGCGTAAGATCGCAAACGAACAGTGCTTTATCAGTGGTATGTCCGGTGTTGTAACAGATATCAAGAACCTGGCACTTGAAGAGATGCCGATCTATGTTGTGATCGCAGCCTGCTTATCATTGCTGGTTCTGCTTCTTGCAATGGATTCACTGGTAATTCCTGTGTTGTTCCTTCTCAGTGTAGGCCTTGCAGTTGTTTACAATCTTGGAACTAATATTTTCTTTGGAGAAGTTTGTTATATAACAAAATCTCTGACAGCAGTACTTCAGCTAGGTGTAACAATGGACTATTCCATTTTCCTTCTGAACTCCTTTGAAAATTATAAGAAAAAATACGATAGCAAAGACCGTGCGATGGCACATGCGATTGCAGATACATTTAAATCTGTAGCCGGAAGCTCGGTTACTACGATTGCCGGATTCCTTGCTCTGTGTGTTATGACGTTTGCACTTGGACGTGATATGGGTATTGTTATGGCAAAAGGTGTTGTCATCGGTGTTATCTGCTGTATTACCACACTGCCGGCAATGATCCTTGTATTTGACGGAGTGATTGAAAAAACAAAACATAAACCACTGGTCAAAAGCTTGGATAAGGCTTCTGGTTTTATCACAAAGCATTACAAAGTATGGCTTCTTGTTTTCCTGGTAATGCTGTATCCAGCTGTTTACGGAAACAATCATACTCAGATTTACTACAATATTGATAAGTCACTTCCGGCTACACTGGACAGTAATGTATCCAATGAAAAACTGAAAGAAGACTTCGATATGAGTACGGTTCATATGATACTTTGAAAAATGGACTGGACAGTAAAGAAAAACACAGATGCTGGATCAGATTGACAAAGTTGACGGGGTGAAATGGTCACTTGGAATGAATTCCCTGATCGGACCTACATTCCCGGAATCCATGATTCCTTCCAATATTAAAAAAATGCTTCAGTCCGATAACTATGAAGTACAGTTTATCTGCGCAGAGTATTCTTCAGCAACGGATGAATGCAACGCACAGCTTGATGCGATTCAGAAGATTGTTAAGAAATACAGTCCTGAATCAATGGTGATCGGTGAAGCACCTCTGATGAAAGACCTTCAGGATACAACAAATGTTGACCTCCAGAGAGTAAATATCCTCTCTATGGCAGCAATATTCCTGATCATCCTGTTTGTATTCAAATCAATCTCGTTACCATTTATTCTGCTGTTTGTTATCGAATTTGCAATTTTTGTTAATATGGCAATCCCGTATTACCAGGGGTAACGCTTCCATTTGTTGCAAGTATCGTAATCGGTGCCATCCAGCTGGGTGCAACCGTAGACTATGCGATCCTGATGACAAGTAACTATCAGAAACAGCGTCATCTTGGAAAAACTAAAAAAGAATCTATTTCCATTGCACATAAATTCTCAATGAAATCTATTATCGTAAGTGGATGTAGTTTCTTTGCGGCAACATTTGGTGTAGCCTGTACTCAAAGGTAGATATGATCGGTGCGATCTGTACATTGCTTGCCCGTGGTGCCGTGATCAGTACTGTAGTTGTACTGCTGATATTACCTGCGATGTTTATGGTATTTGACCCGCTTATCGTTCACACATCAAAGGGATTTTTACCAGACAAGAAATAAAAATATAAGATAACTATATAAATATGAATCAGCCAATGGCTGGAAAAGGAGTCGTAGAACATGAACAGAAACAGAAAAAAAGCAGTAGCAGCTTCTGTGGCAGTAGGAATGACAATGGTGATGGGTGTCAGCCCGGTTCTGGCAGCGAATACAGATATTTCCAAAGAAGAAACCGTATATGTAAATGCGGCAGCAGACGGAACACCACAGGAGATCACAGTTTCCGACTGGCTGAAGAATTCTGCATCAGCAGGAGACTTAAGTGATGTATCTGATCTGAAAGATATCAAGAATGTCAAAGGCGATGAGACTTTCTCTCAGGATGGAGATAAACTGACCTGGAATACAGAAGACAAAGATATTTATTATCAGGGAACAACAACCAAAGATCTTCCGGTTTCCATGGAACTGAAATATTACCTGGACGGTGCACAGATAAGTCCAAGTGATCTTGCCGGTAAAAGTGGTCATCTGAAAATTGAAGTAACTTATAAAAATAACGTAAAGAACAAAACAAAAGTAGGAAAGAAAACAACTGAGATGTATGCGCCATTTGTAATGGCAACAGCAATGATCCTCCCTACAGATAATTTTACAAATGTTACGATTGATAATGGAAAAGTTCTTTCTGATGGCCAGAGAAATATTGTAATCGGTGTTGGTATGCCGGGACTGGCAGACAATCTGGATCTGAACAGTGTAGACGAAGATATCGATCTGGATATCCCGGAAGAATTTACAATGGAAGCAGATGTAACAGACTTTACAATGAGTTCTACATTCACTTTTGCATTAACAGATATTCTGGATTCTCTGGATGTAGATGATATCGATGGACTGGATGATCTGAAAGATTCCATGAAAGAACTGACGGATGCAGCAACAGAGCTGGTAGATGGAAGTAAAGAGCTTTCTGACGGAGCTTCTACACTGGATGAAAAATATCAGGAATTTGATTCTGGTATTGCCACGCTGACAAGTGGTGTGAGCACACTGAACAGTGGAGCAGCAACACTGAGCAGCGGTGTTTCTTCCTATACATCAGGTGCAGATAAGCTAGCTTCTGGTGTTAATGAATATGCAGATGGAGTTGGCACATTATCAAAATCCTTAAAAGAATATAACACAGGTGTGACCAGCCTGGCTTCCGGTGTACAGCAGTATGTAAAAGGCAGCAACAACCTCACAGATGGAGTTAAGAAATATGTTGCAGGAGTTTCAAATCTTGGAAGCGGAATTGAAACTTACACAGCAGGTGTGAGTCAGTTAGGCGCAGGTATCGATCAGGAAGCAGCTGGGCTGACAGATCTTCAGACATCTGTGAACGGACTTGTAAGTGGAATCAAAGCAAAACTTCCGGAGCTCCAGACCTCTATTGCAAGCATTGTGAAATTTGCAGAGAGTGCAAAGGCTTATGCTGCGAAAACAGGTGAATTTGCGGGTAAGGTTATCACATATGTGACATCTGTCGGAGAGATAAAGAAAAATGCAGATACATTAAACAGTCTGGTAAATCCGTCTTCCACAGGTGGTTCCGCAGATGGAACATCCCAGATTGAGAGTGGTCTTGCAGAAGCACAGTCCGCAGCAGCATCTGTCGGAGCTGTATCTGGCACTTCTGCAGCGGATCAGCTGAATGCCGCAGCCGGAACCGTCAGCGCTGCAGCTGGAACCGGGGATGCACTGCAGGGAGATGCAGGTACGATCTCTGCAGGACTTGACAGTGCAAGTTCAGCAATCGATATCCTCAGCGGTATTGATACTTCTTCTATGGACGAAGCAACAGCAGCCGCAGTCAACAGTGCGGTACAGGGCGCGATCGGAGCAATTTCCGGTGGTGTTGCAACGGCACAGGGCGGTGTCGCAAACCTGCAGGCACATGCAGGCCAGGTGTCCGGACTGAATGATGCAGCAGCTCAGATACAGTCCGCAGCCGGTGAAGTAAGTAACCAGAATGCACAGGCTGCAGCGGCAGGGGATGCAGCAGCACAGCTTCAGGAAGGTCTTGCTCAGATTGAAAGTGGTCTGGCTGCTCTGAATAATCAGAGTGCAGAAGATGCAAAGAAGGATGCACAGACACAGGCAACGATCAAAGCACTTACAAAAGGTATCGACGATGCACTTACAGAGCTTACAAAAAACAATGATGCACTGACAGTAGGTGCAAATGCACTGATAGCTGCAGGTACAGGAACCGGCACGACAGAAGAAGATATGTCTCTGACACAGGGCGCAGATGCAGTAGAAGCTGGTATTCAGAAACTTCAGACTACTCTTCAGACATATCTTGGAGAAAAATTAGATGGTGGAATGCTGAATACTCTGAAAGAGGGTGTAGATAAGCTTGTAGATGGAATCCAGCAGCTTCAGGCTGGTTATGATAAGGTTGATGAAGGAACCAGCAGTCTGCTCGCAGGAACAAATACACTGACAGCATCTAATAAACAGCTTACAAGTGGAGCAACAGCTCTTGAAAGTTCAGGAAAGACTCTGACCAGCGGAGCAAGTAAACTGACAAGTGCAAGCAAACAGCTTAACAGTGGAACATCAAAGATCACCAGTGCAACAAGTCAGCTTACCAGTGGAGCAAACACACTTTCTGCAAACAGCAGCAAACTCAACAGTGGAGCAAGCCAGCTTGCATCCGGTACACAGCAGCTTATGAGCGGAACATCTACACTCAGCAGCGGAAGTGCACAGGTTAAGAGTGGAATTAAGAGCCTTGCAGATGGAGCAAAGAAACTCTCTGACGGAACAAAAGAATTTGATGAAGAGGGAATCCAGAAACTTTCAGATCTTGTAGATGATGATCTGCAGGATATCCTGGATCGTCTGGATGCGATCTGCTCTGATGACAATGCATATCATTCCTTCAGTGGAAAAGAAGATGATATGAGCGGAAACGTAAAATTTGTTATTGAAACAGCAGCAATCGATGATGACAGTGACAAATAAAAAATCATGATAAAAACAGGGAAATGGATTGTATGCCGTTTCCCTGTTTTTTTCTTGCGGACGGGAAAGGAGTCTGCTATACTGTATGCTATGAGTAGAAAAAAAGCAGTTGTAAGAAAACCAAAATAAAAAAGAAAACCGATTATTATGATTACAGTCTTCTTGCGGTTATCATTCTTTTGACTTGTTTTGGACTGGTTATGCTGTACAGTACCAGCTCTTACATGGCAGAACTGAACCATGGCGATGACATGTATTATTTTAAAAAACAGGCTGCGATCAGTCTGGCATGTATCATAGCCGCACTTGCAATCTCAAAGATAGATTATCATATATTGACGAGATTTACAGGGGTTATTTATGGTGTAGCAGCAGTGCTGATGCTGCTGGTCAAGACACCTCTTGGACGAAGCGCAAATGGAGCGCGTCGATGGCTGAATCTGGGACCATTGTCATTTCAGCGTCGGAGCTTGCGAAGATTGCAGTGATCGTCTGTCTTTCTTATATGATTGTAAATATGGGAAGAAAGATTGGTACACTGAAAGGCTTTATGATGCTGGCAGGAAGTGGCGGTGCGCTTGCATTCATAACATATGTATTTACAGATAACCTGAGTACTGCGATCATTATTTTCGGTATTACGATTGGCCTTATCTTTATTGCACATCCAAAAGTAAGACCATTCCTCATTGCAGCAGGTATTCTTCTGGTTGTTGCTATTGTTGCTATCAGCTTCTTAAGTGCAACGATGGAAACCAGTTCAAGTTTCCGTTTGAGACGAATCCTTGTATGGCTGCATCCGGAGGATTATGCATCAGGAGATGGCTATCAGACGATACAGGCATTGTATGCGATTGGATCAGGAGGGTTTCTGGGAAGAGGACTTGGAAACAGTATCCAGAAGCTCGGAAGTGTGCCGGAAGCGCAGAACGATATGATCTTTTCTATTGTATGTGAAGAACTTGGAATTCTTGGCGGAATGATCGTACTTCTTCTGTTTGCTTACCTTTTGTACCGATTGTTCTTTATTGCACAGAATGCATCAGATCTGTTTGGCTCATTGATAGTGAGCGGTATTTTTATTCATATTGCACTGCAGGTTATTTTTAATATTGCCGTAGTGGTAAATCTGATGCCAAATACAGGTGTTACTTTGCCGTTTATCAGTTATGGAGGTACATCAATCCTGTTCCTGATGGCAGAGATGGGACTGGCATTGAGTGTGGCCAGACAGATTAAATTTAAAGAGCCGGAAAGGCTTCTCTAAAATAAGCAAAATCTATTGACAAATAGGTTCTCAGAATATATACTTTGCACATCAAAGTAGAGCAAAATTGTTACTTGATAAAGGAGAAATAGCAATGTTAGAAGAAAATGAGAAAAATGATTGCAGAAACAGTTAAAACTGCGAAGAAAGCGAAATTACAGCAGATACTTCTTTTAAAGATGATCTTGGAGCAGATTCTCTTGATCTTTTTGAACTGGTAATGGCTCTGGAAGATGAATACAATATAGAGATTCCTGCTGAAGAGCTGACAGAACTGGCAACAGTGGGAGATGTGATCGAATATCTGAAAGGCAGAGGCATCGAAGCTTAGTATGCAGAACATTCCCTGAGGCAGTGATGTCTCAGGGGTTTTTTCTGAGTTTATATATTTTGAAAGGCAGGAAAGATACAATGACAAAGATCAGAACAAGATTTGCACCGAGCCCTACAGGAAGAATGCATGTAGGTAATCTTCGTACAGCGCTTTATGCATATCTCATTGCAAAACACGAAGGTGGAGATTTTATTCTTCGAATCGAAGACACTGACCAGGAGCGTTATGTGGAAGGTGCTGTAGATATCATCTATCGTACGATGGCAGGAACAGGACTCATTCATGATGAAGGTCCGGACAAAGATAAGGGATATGGACCATATGTACAGAGTGAGAGACAGGCTTCGGGACTTTATCTGAAATATGCACAGCAGCTGATCGAGCAGGGAGATGCTTATTACTGCTTTTGTGGACCGGAAGAACTGGAATCTATGAAACGTGTAGTTGCAGGAAAAGAAATCTCTATCTACGATAAGAGATGTCTGCGTCTGTCAAAAGAAGAAGTACAGAGACGTCTTGATGCAGGAGGAACCACCACGTTATCCGCTTTAATATGCCGACAGAAGGAACTACGACATTCCATGATGTGATCTATGGAGATATCACAGTTAACAACGAAGAGAATGGAAGACCTTATCCTGATCAAATCTGATGGATATCCGACATACAACTTGCAAACGTAATTGATGACCATCTTATGGGAATCACTCAT
>ENA-OQDF01000095-OQDF01000095.1-human-gut-metagenome-genome-assembly--contig:-NODE-95-length-29938-cov-2.970850_pt1 | contig 29938 bp, 40 predicted proteins | sample MGYA00242769_ERZ504597 | MGnify/ENA primary metagenome ERZ504597 (study PRJEB26092, sample SAMD00036305) | human gut metagenome | host: Homo sapiens | study: EMG produced TPA metagenomics assembly of...
CCATCACAAAAGACGGCAAAACAAAAAAACTGACACAGCTTATGATGCTTATGTCTCTTGGTGTAAAACAGGGTGACACTGTTACTGTAACAGCAGAAGGCGCTGATGAAGAAGCTGCAGCTGCTGCATTAAAAGAATTCTTTGAGAATAACTTATAATTCGCTGGAACGACCAGAATCAGTTTACATTTGAATTCAGGGAGGAAAAGGAATGCAGTGTTTTCAGGGAAAATCTGTATATAAAGGAATCGCGATGGGACCGATCGTGGTTCTTAAGAAAAATGATTATCAGGTAAAACGTACCCGTATCGAAGATACAGAAGCAGAAGTAAAACGTGTGGATGAGGCATTAAAAGCATCTCAGGAACAGCTGCAGAAACTGTATGACAAGGCTGTCAGAGAAGTTGGCGAAGCCAGTGCTGCAATCTTCGAAGTACATCAGATGATGCTGGAGGATGAGGATTATCTGGAGGCAATCCAGAATATGATCCGTACAGAACAGGTCAATGCCGAGTATGCGGTTGCGGTTACCGGCGATAATTTCGCAGAGATGTTTGCTTCCATGGACGATGATTATATGAAAGCACGTTCTGCCGATATCAAAGATATCTCTGAACGTCTTGTACGTAATTTAAGTGGACAGGGAGATGTGGATTTAAGCGAAATCGAGCCATCTGTAATTGTAGCGGATGATCTCAGCCCAAGTGAGACAGTCCAGATGGACAAAGATAAGATCCTTGCATTTGTAACAGTTCACGGATCTACCAATCTCATACAGCGATTCTTGCGCGTATGATGAATATTCCGGCACTGATCGGAGTAAAAATGGATCTGGAAGCTCTTCAGAGTGGAGTGACAGCGGTTGTAGACGGTTTCCAGGGAATGGTTACTTTTGACCCGGATGAAGAGACAAAAGCACAGACTGAAACCAAAATACAGGAAGAAGCTGAGAAACTGAAGCTTCTTCAGGAACTCAAAGGCAAAGAAAACATTACTCTGGACGGACGTAAGATTAATATTTATGCAAACATTGGAAGCGTTGGCGATATTGGTTATGTGATGGAAATGATGCCGGCGGAATCGGACTTTTCAGAAGTGAATTCCTGTATCTTGGAAGAAACGATTTCCCTACTGAGGAGGAACAGTTCCAGGCTTACAAGCAGGCAGTACAGATGATGGCAGGTAAGAAGGTTATTATCCGTACATTGGATATCGGAGCCGACAAACAGGTAGATTATTTCAATCTTGGTAATGAAGATAACCCGGCTATGGGATACCGTGCAATCCGTATTTGTCTGAGACAGCCGGAAATTTTCAAAACTCAGCTTCGTGCACTTCTCCGCGCAGCCGTTTATGGAAATCTTTCTATCATGTATCCGATGATTACTTCTACAGAAGAAGTAAAGAAAATTTATGAGATCGTAGCAGAAGTAGAAGAAGAGTTGAAAGCACAGGAGATTCAGTATAAGATTCCGGAACAGGGAATCATGATTGAGACTCCGGCAGCAGCGATCATCAGTGATAAACTGGCAGAGATGGTTGATTTCTTCAGTATTGGAACGAATGATCTGACCCAGTATACACTGGCAATTGACCGCCAGAATGAAAAACTGGATGAGTTCTATAATCCACATCATGAAGCAATCCTGCGTATGATCCAGATGGTTGTGGACAATGCGCATAAATGTGGTAAATGGGCAGGTATCTGCGGAGAACTTGGAGCAGATGCAACTCTTACCGAGCAGTTTGTACGTATGGGACTGGATGAACTCTCTGTAGCACCATCCATGGTTCTGAAGCTTCGTAAAATCGTTCGCGAGATGAAAGTAGAAGAATAAGTAAATAAGAAAAATATCAAAATGAAAACCGTTTTCATATTGACAATCTATCAGAATGTGCTATAATATGAAAGGTTTTCATTTTATACTGGGTAGGAATGTATAGAGAAGGGACGAACTATGGGAACGAAAGCACCTTATCAGACAAAGCAGATGAAACAGATCCTGGCTTATCTTCAGACAATAGAAGGTACACATGTGACGGTTGCTGATGTCTGTTCTTATTTTAAAGAGCAGGGAATTAATGTCGGAACAACGACAGTTTATCGTAATCTTGAGAAGATGGTAGAACAGAGGCTTGTTGCCAAGTATAACGTGATGGGACAAGCAGTGCCTGTTTTGAATATCTTGGAGCAGAGGAGCATTGCCACAAGATGTCCTGTTTCCACTGCAAATGTGAAAAATGTGGAAAACTGATTCATCTTCACTGTGAGGATGTGGTTAAACTGGAGCAGCACCTGATGGACAGTCACGGATTTCGCATGGATCCGTGCAGAACGGTTTTTTATGGAATCTGTGAAGAATGCAGAGGACTGGAAGATGACAAAAAAGAAACAGAGACTGTACATATCAGGGCAAAATAAGCGGAATATAAGGTAACGGAGTAGAATGCTGAGACAGAAGAAAGCAGGTATAAGGATGAAAAATGGATCACTGGTGCGCTGGCAATTCTGCTGGGTGTGATGAGCATTGCGGTTCCTTTTTCAGGAATGCACATAGCAGAAGCTAAAACAACGGAGGAAACAGACAGGAAACTGAATATTGTGACAACCATTTTTCCGGAATATGATTGGACAAGAAATATTCTGGGGAACAGGGAAGCGGATGTGAATCTTACGATGCTCCTGGATAATGGGACAGACCTTCATAGTTTTCAGCCGGCAGTGAAAGATATTATGAAAGTATCCAGCTGTGATCTCCTGATCTATGTGGGTGGAGAATCCGACCAGTGGATTGAGGATGCACTGGAATCGGCTCAGAATAAAGATATGAAGACGATTAATCTGATGGAAGTCCTTGGCGATACGATTAAGGAAGAAGAAACAGTTGAGGGTATGCAGGACAGTGAACACGAACATGGTCATGAGGACGAGCATGCCCATGAGGGTGAGGATGAGAAGGAATATGACGAGCATGTCTGGACTTCCATGCGAAATGCTTCTGTGATCTGTGACGCGATTGCAGAAACGCTTGAGGAGATGGATCCTGAGAATAAAGAAATCTATCAGACAAATGCTGAGAACTACAAAGCAAAACTTTCTACACTGGATCAGAAATATCAGGAAACGGTAGATACAGACAGACAGAATACGCTGATCTTTGCCGATCGTTTTGCATTTCGTTATCTGGTCGATGATTATGGACTGAACTATTATGCAGCTTTTTCCGGATGCTCTGCAGAGTCGGAAGCAAGCTTCAAGACTGTGACTTTTCTTGCGGGTAAACTGGATGAACTGGGAATAAAAACGGTATTGACGATTGAGAAGTCCGATGACAGGATAGCACAGACCGTGATTGAAAATACAAAAAAGAAAAGATCAGAAGATCCTCGAGCTTAATTCCATGCAGTCGATCACTTCGGATGAGATTAAAAACGGAGTGACATATCTTTCTGTGATGGAAGATAATCTGAAGGTTCTGAAAGAAGCACTTAAGTAGGAAAAGAGGAACAACAATGGCACAGCTTACATGTAAAATCTTACATTGGGATATGATAACCGGGCAATTCAGGAAGACCTGAATTTCTCTATTGATGCAGGTGATTACCTTTGCATCGTAGGTGAAAATGGTTCCGGTAAATCTACATTGATGAAGACACTTCTTCATCTGCAGGCACCGATCAGCGGCAGTATTGAACTGGGAGATGGCCTGAAAAAAAACGAAATTGGTTATCTGCCGCAGCAGACGCTGGTGCAGAGAGATTTTCCAGCATCCGTGAGGGAAATTGTGTTATCTGGATGCCAGAGTCGTTGTGGATGGAGACCTTTTTATAACAAAGAGGAAAAAATGGTTGCCCAGAGAGCCATGGAAAAAATGATAATCCAGGATCTGGCAGATCAGTGCTATCGCGAACTTTCCGGAGGGCAGCAGCAGCGGGTTCTTCTTGCAAGAGCTCTTTGTGCAGCACAGAAGATCCTGCTTCTGGATGAGCCGGTTTCGGGACTTGATCCGAGAGTGACAGCAGAGATGTACCAGCTGATCAGGAATCTGAATAAAAAAGATGGAATTACGATCATTATGATCTCACATGATATTGCGGCGGCAGTAAAATATGCAACACATATCCTGCATATCGGGGAGCATTGCTTCTTCGGAACAAAGAAACAGTATCTGGAAAGCAGTCTGGGAAAGGCGTTTACTGGACAGGAAGGAGAGGACGAATAAGATGTTTGAGACACTTCGTATGTATTTTCAATACCCGTTTGTGCGTTATGCATTGATCGTTGGGGTACTGATCGCATTATGTTCTTCACTTCTGGGCGTGACTCTGGTATTGAAACGTTTTTCCTTTATCGGTGACGGACTTTCTCATGTGGCATTTGGTGCAATGGCGATAGCATCTGTCCTGAATATTACCAACAATATGCTGTTTATCCTGCCGGTAACAGTAATCTGTGCGATCCTTCTTCTTCGTGCTGGTCAGAACACAAGAATCAAGGGCGATGCGGCGATTGCCATGATCTCTGTCGGAGCCCTGGCAATCGGATATCTTTTGATGAATCTTTTTCCACCAGCCAAATATCTCCGGAGATGTATGCAGTACATTGTTCGGCTCCACATCGATCCTGACACTGACAAAAGGCGAGGTATGGCTGTGTGGAATCCTTTCTGTTGTGGTTGTTGCTATTTTTATTCTTTTTTATAATAAAATTTTTGCAGTAACATTTGATGAGAATTTTGCCAGAGCGACCGGAACGAGAGCGAATGCCTATAATCTGCTGATTGCAGTTGTGATTGCAGTGATCATTGTACTTGCAATGAATCTGGTAGGTTCACTTCTGATTTCAGCACTTGTAATTTTTCCGGCGTTGTCAGCAATGCGGTTGTTTAAATCTTTCCGTTCGGTAACGATCAGTGCGGCAGTGTTGTCCGTTTTAAGTGCTACTGCCGGCATTCTGATCTCCATTCTGGCAGGTACTCCGGTTGGCTCCACGATCGTGGCAGTGGATATTGTTGTATTTCTGATTTCTTATGGCATTGGAAGGATTACGGGAAGATAAAAATATCTCAGCCGGAGCTGGATCCCCGACTGAGACAGTATTTTAAAAATGTTGGTTTATAACAGGAATTCTTGTAGAACTCAGATTTCTACGAGGATTCCTTTTTCTTTGTCATAATGCTAGTATTTGCCATTTGCGGAGATGAACGGCTGATATGTATCGGTACGGGTGTCTTTGACATAGACAACACCGGTTGCGATCATCTCAACAAGAGAGAAACGTTTGCTCAGGCTGGAAATCCACGCATAGGTCTTCTCGCTGTCAGAGTCAGCTGCAAGCAGACTGTAACCGCCGTCACAGGCTTTGAGAGAGAAATAGATTTTTTCAGGTTTTACAATTTCCTTGAAAACCTGACTGGTAATGTAAGAAGAGAAATTCTCCTTTACAAATTTCTGGAAGGTTTTCGTGGTATAAACTTCTCCGGATACTTCATCAGTGATTCTGTCTCCACGCTCCAGACGGTTCTTGATCAGAGTCAGAACTTCGATCGTCCAGTTGATAAAGGAGATACTGCTGTAGGTCATGCTTTCCTGAAGCTGGTCGATCAGCTTTTTTGTCAGGACATTTGATTTGGCCGCTTCGTTAAAAAGTTCTTCGTTCATAATGTTCCCTCCATAATAAATGTATGTGGTAATTGATAATTTTTATTATAAAGTGCAGTTGTGCAAAAAGCAATGAAAAACAGATGAAACATCATAAAAATTGTATAAAATACACATACTTAGCACTTGCTGTTGCTTGAACCACATATTTTGAATATGTTGCAGAAAAATAGGGAATCAGTTACAATAGAATCAGGTGTGAAATCAGAATTCAAAATAAAGAAGAGAATAAGATCTGCCGGCAGTTCGGGGCAATTGATGGGATGGAAACAGAATGAAGAAGGATAAAGATAAGAAACTGACTTATTTTTTGAGAGCCGCGATGATGGTTCTGACAACGATATTAATCGTATTGTTTCTTGTGATCATGTCGATGGTGGGCAAAATACAGGGAACAGCCAGGGTTGTGAATTATGCGGGACTTGTCCGGGGTGGTACACAGAGGATGGTTAAGCTGGAAATCTCCGGTGCACCGCAGGATAAGATGTATGAGACGATTTCTTCTTACATAGAGGGGCTCCGAAATGGCAGTGAGAAACTGAATTTTGTACGTCTGGATGATGAAGATTTCCAGACTAAGATGGATGAACTGGAAAAATATTTTGATGAATTGAGAAGTGAAATCCTCCTTGTTCGCGAGAAGGGTTATGAGAATACAGAAATTATAGAAAAGAGCGAAAAATTCCAGATCTGTGATGAGGCAGTAGGTTTTGCAGAAGTCTATTCACAGAAAAAAGCGACCGGACTGGATCATCTGGAAAAATCGTATTGGTTGATATTCTGGGACTGGTATTGATCATTGCTACGGAACTGATAAAGGTGGTACGTTTTGCTGCACAGAATAAGATTTTGCAGAAAAGTCTATCTGGATGAGGCGACAGGCCTTCCAAACAAAAATAAGTGTGAGGAGATCCTGAATGAGACGGAGCCGATACCGGTGAATGAGCTGGTGGCAATGTGTGTGTTTGATCTGAACAATCTGCGAACGATCAACAACAATCTGGGACATGACAAAGGGGATGAGTATATTCGCTCTTTTGCAATCCAGCTCCGTGAGGCGGTACCGGAAGAATTTTTTGCAGGTCGTGATGGTGGTGATGAATTTATTGCGGTTCTGAAGGGACTGGACCATGAGGGCGTTCGGAAATGTCTGCAGAACATCCGCAACCAGGCTGCAGAATATTCCAGACGGCATCCGGAAATGCCAATCAGCTATGCAGCCGGTTATGCACTGTCAAGTGACTTTGAAGGCAGTACGATGAGAGAACTCTTCCGTTTGGCTGACAAAAACATGTATATTGATAAAAACCGTGCAAAGATGGAGGAAGCAGCAGAGAAACAGAGGATGAATATTCGTCTTCTGGAAGAAATTACAGAAAAGGGGTTTCAGTTTACGGACTGCATTTATTGCGATGCGCTTTTGGATCAGTATTATGTACTGCGCGCAAGCTCACGATTTTTCCTGGCCGAGGATGGAAGCTATTCCGGAGCTGTTGAGCAGATCGTGCAGGAACTGGGAACGGATGAGAATCGCAAGAGTATGAGAAAGAAATTGCAGATTTCTTATCTTGCAGAACAGATCAAGGACAAAGGCGAGAAGCTGGAGCTTCCATATCAGTACAGGAAAGAGGACAGTATTTGTCGAGGACGAATGACAGCACTGTTTGTAAATAATACCGAAGATGGCAGGCTTCATCATTTCATTCTGGGATTTGAACCATTCCAGAATAAAAATGAAAACACAGCAGATGAAAGGACTCGACTGAATCGATATTATGAACAGCTGAAACAGTCCATTGTTGAAAATGAGAATTATGCGGAGGCACTCCTTCAGACTGCAAATGCAGTCTATACTGTGGATCTGACGAATGATAAGCTGGAGAATGTTTATTATCATGAGGAGCATTTAAGGTTGAAAATGATATACAGACACCATGTTCTTATAGCGATTATTGCAATAAACGGAGTCGGTATGTGACCGAAGATACTTTGGAGAACTACAGAATCGTTGATTCTTCTTTCAAACTACTGAAGCGATTTGCTACAGGTGCGAAGCAGGTTACAGTAGAATACTGCGAAACGATGGGAAAAGAAAATAAGCCGGTATGGCTGCAGAAAACAGTTCTGATGTCCAGAGATATGGTGTATGATGCGAATACAGATAAAGAGAGTTCCGTAGTCCATGGAATTGTTCTGTTTAAGAATACTTCAGATTTCCATGAAAAGGAACAGCAGGAAAAAGCGCGTTTGCAGATGGCTTATGAAGAAGCGGATTCTGAAAACAGAGCCAAGACGGAATTTATGAATCGCATGAGTCATGATATTCGTACGCCGATCAATGGAATCATGGGAATGGTAGATATCATCCGTAAAAACAGGGATGACCGGGAAAAAGTTGATGACAGTCTGGATAAGATTCAGCTGTCTACCCGACATTTGCTGGAGCTAGTCAGTGATGTCCTCGATATGAGCAAACTGGAAGCTGGTATGTTTGAGATTCATGAAGATGTATTTGATATGAATGAGCTTATGGATGAAGTTGCTGCACTTGTGGATGCTCAGCTGGTTGAATCCGGTATTACACATTGCAAGCACAGAAGTAATATTCAGCATACTGCCTTGAAGGGAAGCTCCCTGCAGCTGCGGCGTATCATGGTCAATCTTCTGAGCAATGCAATCAAATATAATAAATCAAATGGAACAATTGATACATATGCGGAAGAACTTTCCTGTGACGGTACAACCGTGTGGTATGAATTTAAAATCGTTGATACCGGAATCGGTATGAGTGAAGAATTTATAAAAGAACAGCTGTTTAAACCTTTTACACAGGAAAGAATGACGCCAGAACACTGTACAGAGGAACCGGTCTGGGAATGTCGATCGTCAAGGCGCTTCTGGATAAAATGGGAGGTTCTATAGAAGTAGAGAGTCAACTTGGAGAGGGAAGTACTTTTACTTTCCGCCTTCCGTTTAAGTTGATGAAAATGCCATCGAAACCAAAAAAGAAGAGCAGAGCTCAGGCGAACAGAAGCTGGAAGGAAAGCAGATTCTTCTGGTTGAGGATAATGAGATCAACATGGAGATTGCAGAGTTCTATCTGAAGGAACTGGGAATTGTGGTTGATAAGGCATGGAATGGCAAGGAAGCGATTGACAAGTTTGAAGAGTCAGCACCGGGAACTTATGATCTGATTCTGATGGATATTATGATGCCGGTTATGGGCGGCAGAGAAGCAGCCCGTCGTATACGGACACTGGAGCGACCGGATGCAGAAACGGTGCGTATATATGCCATGACGGCGCAGGTTTCTTCCGAAGTGTACATAAATGCCTGGCTTCCGGAATGAATGGACACATTGCGAAGCCGATTGATGAAAGCAAACTCAGAGAAATCCTGACCAGATGTGAAAGCGTGAAAAAGCAGAAGGATTAACATAAAATAGAGATACGATAAAGCAAGATCAAAAGTTCCAGTGAATTTTTGTTATCGCTAATCAATTATGTGCTGGAGACAGCCCGAATTGAGAGTGGAAATTCACTGAAATATACTCCGGCAGGTGGTAAGATCACCATAGATATCAGGGAGATTCCGTTTGACAGGGAAAATTATATTGCATATAAGATTGTAGTTGAAGATACTGGAATTGGGATGAGTGAAGACTATCTTCCACATATTTTTGAAGAATTTTCCAGAGAACATACAAGTACGGAAAGCAAAGTAGTCGGAACAGGTTTGGGGATTCCAGAGCTGCTGTTCCGATCGTAGCCATGACAGCGAATGCTTTTGAAGAGGACAGGCAGAAGACACTTGATGCAGGCATGAATGCACATGTATCAAAGCCGGTGGATATGAATGTTCTGTTCCGAGTGATGGCGAAGTTCATCTGATTTCGCTGTCGTTATAATATATGGAAGAAGCACAGTAAATAGCTGCATGAGGAGGAGCTGTCCATGATACAGCAGAAAAAGATTAATGTTGAAAGAATTCTTCGCGTCAACAGAGTAGGAGCATGGAGAATAGAAATTGAGGATGGGAAATCACCGAGATTTTATGCAGATGCGGTGATGGATGAATTACTTGGAATCCAGGGAGAAATCTCACCGGAAGAGCGATTTACATTTCATCGGGCACGTGTACATCCGGATGATATGCAGTTATTTCTGGAATATTCAGATAAACTGTCAGAGACAAAATCAGAAATCGTATATCGCTATATTCATCCTACATTTGGAGAGATGTTCGTACGTTGCAGTGGCATAAGAGATAGGTCTGTAGTGGATGGTATTTCCATTATGGGAATACATCAGGACATTTCAGAGACGGTACGTTTGGAGAAAGAAAAAGAAGCGGAACGTCGTCTGGCGGAACTTAATGATACACTTCGTAAAGAAAAGATAGAACAGGAAGATTATTACAAAGAACTGCTGGAAATGCAAAGTTGTGGTGTCCTTGCATATACAATTCCCGGGCATAAGATCATTCATATGAATGCACAGGCTTTGCGGATGTATGGAGTGGAGAACATTGAAGAGGCACAGTCCAAACTCGGTACTATGCTGAAAAAAGTAATCTATCCGGATGTGGACGTAATAGAGAAGTTGAAAAGACTTCACAAAGTAGATGATATGGTTGATTATGAGTGTATCATCGGAAAAGGTGAGCCGAATGAATGTCATGCACTTGCTACAACGAAAGTAATCCGTGTTCCATCGGGAGAAAGAGCCGTGATCACCACATTTCTTGATGTATCAGAGATGGTAGTACTTAAGAATGCACTGCAGAAGGCGGAAGAGGGAAACAGGGCAAAATCATCCTTTTTATTTGCCATGTCACACGATCTGCGGACTCCGATGAATGCAATTATAGGATATGCAGAACTCATGGAGCGGCACTGGGGAGACAATGAGCTTACGACAAATTATCTGCATAAGTTGAAGGGAGCGAGCCAGTTCCTGCTTGCATTGATAGGAAATGTACTGGAAATTGCCCGTATTGAAAGTGGTAAGGAAACTTTGAATGAAGCACCATGGAATCTGAAGAAAATAAATGATACGTTGGAGATCGTTCTTGACAGAGAAATTCTGAATAAACAGCTACATGTAGCACGAAATATAGAAATTCAGCATGCAGATGTATATTGTGATTCGCTGAAGATTCAGGAGATTATCATGAATCTTGTAAGTAATGCAATTAAATATACACCGGATGGAGGAAAAATAGACGTAGATATCGAGGAAATGGAGGCTGTCGGAGAGGATTCCATAATTCTGCGGATTTGTGTTTCGGATACGGGAATTGGTATCAGCCAGAAATATATTCCACATATATTTGAGGCATTTACACGCGAGAAAAATTCTTCGGAAAGTGGTATAATGGGAACTGGTCTAGGACTGCGTATCGTAAAATCCTTTGTAGATTTGATGGATGGAAGCGTGATCGTACAAAGTGAACCTGGAAAAGGCAGCAGTTTTATTGTTGAGATTCCATGTCGGATCGTATCGGAAGAAGAACGTATTGACCAGGCAGAACAGAGCATGCCAGAGAACTTTCTGAAGTGCAAAAGAATTCTTCTTGTAGAAGATAATGAATTAAATGTGGAAATTGCAAGGACAATTCTTCAGGATGTACAGGCAGAAGTGGAAGTAGCTGCAGATGGCGCGATTGCAGTTGCAATGCTGCAAAAGGCTCCTGTCGGGTATTATGATGTGATATTAATGGACATACAGATGCCGAAGATGAATGGGTATCAGGCAACAGAGGCGATTCGAAAGCTTCCGGATGAAAGAGCTCAGGTTCCGATCATAGCGATGACCGCAAATGCATTTGAAGAAGACAGACAGGCGGCGTTTGCAGCAGGAATGGATGATTATCTGGCTAAACCGATTGAAATTGATAAATTACTTCGCAAAATAGTAAAGGTATTAGAAAAGAAGTAAAAGACGTCAGATAGGGAAATTGCAATTCAGACGGAGAAAGAGATATTATGGAGATCAAAATTCGGACAGCGAAAGTAGAAGATGCAGAGAAATTGCTCGACATTTACAGCTACTATGTGAAAAAGACAGCGGTGACATTTGAATATGAAGTTCCATCGGTCGAAGAGTTTCAGGAACGAATCCGGCATATTTCTTCTCATTATCCATATCTTATCGCAGAGGAAGAGGGAGAAATTATTGGCTATTCTTATGCAGACCGTCTGCGTCCGAGGGCAGCTTTGGATGGGATGTGGAGATGACAATTTATCTGAAACAGGATATACGACGAAATGGTTTAGGACGACATATGTATACTCTTATGGAAGACATCCTGAGAGAGCAGGGCGTTGTAAATGCTGTCTCATTGATTACAAAGCCGACAGATGAATATTCTGATTTTAATAGTGTACAGTTTCATGAAAAAATGGGATATAAGCATGCTGGTGAGCTGAAAGACTGTGGCTATAAATTCAATAGATGGTATGCACTTTTGTATATGGATAAACAGATTGGAATTCCACAGGAAGAGATGCCGCCAATCAGAGATTTTGACGAAGTGCGGGAAAAATTTGGCCTGTAGATTTTTCACGAGGAGAAAGTTTATTATGTGCTATAAAAACGGAGGTTTGAATGATTTACAAGAAAGTTGAGATTAAAGTAGAAGGTTATCAGGAAACTGCGGATTTGTATACTTATATTCTGGACAATTCTGTGGAAATGCGTCCGGATCGAAAGCGCCCGGTCATTGTGATCTGCCCGGGTGGCGGTTATACAATGACCTCTGACAGGGAGGCAGAACCAATTGCCATGCAGTATCTTGCAAGAGGATACCATGCAGTGATCCTTCGTTACAGTGTAGCCCCGGCGAGATATCCACTGGCACTTCTGCAGCTTGCGAAGTCTGTCGCATATTTAAGAGAACATGCAGAAGAATTTCATATTGATACTGCTAAAATTATCCTGCAGGGATTTTCGGCGGGTGCCCATCTGGCTGCAAGTCTTGGGGTATTCTGGAAGAAAAAATTTATCTCCGAAGTATTACATACAGAAACAGAAATGGTGAGACCGAACGGCATGATCCTCAGTTATCCGGTCATTTCCTCCGGAAAATTTGCACATACGGGGTCTTTTGAGGCGTTGCTTGGAGCTGACAGCAGTGATCCTGAAAAAAGAAAAAAGCAGTCGCTGGAATTTCAGGTAACAACGGATACTCCGCCGACTTTTCTCTGGCATACGGTCACGGATGATTGTGTCCCGGTTGAGAATTCACTGTTATTTTTTGAGGCATTGCATAAATACAAAGTGCCGGTAGAACTGCATTTGTACCCGACAGGTGTTCATGGGCTCAGTCTTGCAAATGAAGAGACAAGTCATGAAGATGGTGGATGTATTCAGCCGGAATGCCAGTCATGGATGGAACTTGCGTGTACATGGATCAGGAATTTATAAAAAAAGAAAAAGGTGTTCCATAAATCGGAAGGCCTTTTTCTTTTTGTGAAATTTTTTGTAACGTTTCCCATACATATATCGTCATATATGTGAAGGAGGACAAAACTGGTAGAGAGAGGAGAAACAAATGCTGAATATTCAGGAAGTATATGAGCAGTATTTTACTGTCGTATACCGTTATCTGCTCTCGCTTTCGCACAATACCCATATTGCAGAGGAACTGACGCAGGAAACATTCTTCAAAGCACTGAAAAAAGTTGACGATTTCAGAGGTGACTGTGACCTGCGTGTATGGCTTTGCCAGATTTCCAAAAACACGTACTATGACTATCTGAAGAAAAACAAGAAGTATGCACCGGAATCTCAGGACGAAAAGGAAGAAAGCTTTCCCTCAGATCTGCTTCAGAATTTTTCAGATAAAGAAACTGCACTTCAGGTTCATAAGGTTCTTCACAGACTTTCAGAACCCTATAAAGAAGTTTTTTCACTTCGTGTATTTGGAGAACTGTCATTTGGTACAATTTCCTCGTTGTTTGGCAAAAGCGAAAGCTGGGCAAGAGTTACTTATCACAGAGCATGTAAAAAATCAGGGAGGAATTGGATCATGAAGATCAGTTGTAATATTATTGAGGACCTGCTTCCGCTTTATGTGGACGATATGGTCAGTGAGGACAGCAGACAGCTTGTAGAAGAGCATTTGAAAGCGTGTCCGACATGCCGAAGAATGCAGGAAGAAATAATGAGGGAAAATCATCTGACAGATGTTAAAAAAGGCAGTGATTCTGTACAGACAAATAAAATGGAAGCAGAACTGCTCAAAAAAATTCGCTGTAAGATTCGTAAAAAGAGAATTGCGTCGGTACTCCTGGCAGTTGCCATTGTTCTGGCAGCCGGTGGAATCGGGCATTATTGGTATTATGATAAGGAAAATTACATTTCCTGGGACGAGGCAAACATATCTGTAAAGGATGGAAAAGTATATTCTACGGTAAATCCATTGGGAAGGATGAAATCAATTCTGTCCGTAGACCAGAAAAACATGTTTTACATGCTGTCAGAAACCATGTGGACCCACAAAGAATATCCATCCGATTCAAACACAGAAAATGAACTCTGGAATCTGCAGGATTTTCAGGAAGCATATGAACGTGGAGCAGATACAGTTACTGATGAAACATCTTTTCCAACAGGAATTGAACATGTTTATTATGTAGATCCGGAAAATGTAAAAGAGGCTTTTAAACTCTGGGATTATCAGGATGAACCTGAGAAGGCGCAGCAGAAAGAAGAAGAGCTGGCCGCGAAATGCCACCTGATCTGGAGCGCAGAGGATACAGATAAATAAAATGCCTATTGATTTATGTACGAAATCGTACTATACTAACAAGTACGATTCGTACATATTTTATTTGGGAGGTTTTTTATGAATATCGAATTATCGGAGCATTTTACTTACAGAAAGCTCCTGCGTTTTACATTTCCATCTATGGTAATGATGGTGCTGACATCTGTTTATGGTGTAGTGGATGGATTTTTTATCTCGAATTTCATTGGAGCGGAGCCTTTTGCGGCAGTTAATATCATAATGCCGTTTCTGATGATTTTGGAGCGGTAGGTTTTATGATTGGTACAGGCGGAAGTGCTCTGGTTGCTTTTACACTTGGCACAGGAGATAAGAAGAAAGCAAACGAGATTTTTTCATTGCTTGTTTATCTCCTGATCGGACTTGGAATTCTGTTTACTGTGATCGGTGAAATATTTGTAGAACCGATTTCGCGGCTTCTGGGAGCGGATGCGGCGATGCTTCCGTACTGTGTGACATATGGAAGAATCCTGATGCTTGCACTGATTCCGTTTATGCTTCAGAATGTATTTCAGAGTTTTCTTGTCACAGCAGAGCGTCCGCAGCTGGGACTCTGTACGACATTGGTTTCCGGAGTATCCAACATTATTCTGGATGCTCTGTTTATTGCAGTTTTCCGATGGGGTGTTGCAGGAGCCGCATCAGCAACGGCAATCAGCCAGACGTTGGTGGTATTGTACCGCTGGTATTTTTTATCGTTTCCAGAAAAAGCAAACTTCGTCTGGGAAAAACACATATGGATCTTCGGGCAATAACAAAAGCATGTACCAATGGATCTTCAGAATTTATGACAAACGTATCTCTCTCCATTGTAAATATGCTGTATAACTGGCAGCTTATGAGAATGCTGGGGACAAACGGTGTTGCGGCATATGGCGTGATCATGTATGTTAACTTTATCTTTCTTTCAATCTATATCGGCTATTCTATGGGATGTGCTCCAATCATCGGTTATCATTATGGAGCCGGAAACAAAGATGAGTTGAAAAATCTGTTCAAAAAGAGCCTGAGGATCATTCTGGTCATGAGTATCGTTCTGACAGTTGCGGCAGAAGCTCTGGCAAGACCATTGTCAATGATTTTTGTAAGTTATGATCAAGAACTTCTGGAAATGACGACCTATGCATTTGCAGTTTATTCTGTTTCATTCCTGATTTCAGGATATAATATCTATGCTTCGTCATTCTTTACTGCGTTGAATGACGGATTTACTTCTGCATTGATTTCTTTTTGCAGAACACTTATTTTTGAAGTGATCGCAGTGCTTGTACTTCCGGTTTTGTTTGGAGCCTATGGAATCTGGTATGCAGTGATTACGGCAGAAGTTTTTGCATTGATGCTGTCTGTTTTTTTCCTGGCACGCAACAGAAAAAATATGGTTATATCTAAGAAAAGGAGAAAGGAATTATTATGGAATCAGCATTTAAAGACTGGGATTATATTGAAGGAATGATCGACAGTGCTTACCATGAAGCTGCACTTAAAATGAATCTGTCTGACAGTGAATTTTCTATTTTATATATATTTAATGAACATCAGGAAGGATGCAATCAGAGTGCTTTTTATAAAGAATCCTGTATGACAAAATCTACAGTAAATTCTGCTATCCGCAAGATGGAAAAAAAGGAACTTCTTTATCTTACGCCAGGAAGTGGCCGCAATACACAGGTTTTTCTTACTGAAAAAGGAAAAAACTGATGGAAGATACGGTGTACAGAGTGATAGAGATCGAGAATGAAATCTATAACGGCTGGACACCGGAAGAACGGGAACTGTTTATGAAACTGAACAGAGATTTTGCAGAGAAATTAAGCGATAAGGTTAAAAAACTTCCGGCTTTGTGATAAGATAGAACAAAAGCAGAAAGGACTGTATATGTATGGGAAATTATCTGAATCCAGATAACAGTAAATTTCAGAGAGCAGTAAATTCTGATATTTATGTGGATAAAACAGGACTGATCAAATATACAAATCGAGTTATGAACACCATGCAGGCATATGTGTGCGTAAGTCGGCCAAGGCGTTTTGGAAAATCTATGGCTGCAGATATGCTGACTGCCTATTACAGCAAAGGGTGTGATTCGAGAGAAGTATTTTCAGGACTGGAAATAACAGAAGATGAAACATTGACAGATATCTGAATAAATATGATACGGTTTTTCTCAATGTACAGGAATTTTTGAGCAGAAGTTCTGATGTGAAGGAATTAATTGCGAGAATTAAGCAAAGAGTAATTCGTGAGCTGACAAGGCAATATCCGGATGTAGAGCTATTTGATTCGACAGATCTGGCAGAAACTATGCAGGATATCTACGCAGAAAGTAAATGTCCGTTTGTGCTTATCATAGATGAGTGGGACTGTATTTTCAGAGAATTCAAGAATGATAAGGAAGCACAGGAAAAATATCTGGATTTCTGAGGGATCTTATCAAAGACAAGAGCTATATTCATCTGGCATATATGACAGGAATTCTTCCTATCAAAAATATGGTACGCACAGTGCTTTGAATATGTTTGATGAATTTTCCATGATCGATCCGGGACCGCTGGCTTCTTATGTAGGCTTTACGGAAAGCGAAGTAGAAAAACTCTGCGGAGAATACCAGATGGATATAGACGAGATAAGAAACTGGTATGATGGATATTCTTTTGAAGAAGTTCCGTCTGTATACAGCCCAAAGTCTGTTATCAGTTGTATGAGGCTTGGCAGGTTGGGAAATTACTGGAACCAGACAGAAACATTTGAAGCACTGCAGCTTTATATCGATATGAATTTCGAGGGCCTGAGGGACGATATCTTAAGTATGCTCGCAGGAGAGGAAGTTCCAGTAAATACAGGAAGTTTTACGAATGATATGGCAACCTTCCGTACAGAAGATGATGTCCTGACACTGCTGATTCATTTGGGATATCTGGGGTATCGTTATGCGACAAAGACAGTATTTATTCCAAATGGAGAAATTCGTGCAGAATTTGTGAATGCAGTTTCAGTATCAGATTGGGGAGAAGTATCCAATGCCCTTAAGAACTCAGCAGATACGCTACAGGCAATCTGGCAGGGTCGGGAAAAACAGGTTGCAGAGGGAATTCGACAGGCGCATTTTGAGACTTCACATATTCAGTATAATGATGAAAATGCATTGAGTTATACGATTTCTCTGGCACTTTATGCGGCAAGAAATTTTTATACGTTTCATAGAGAATTATCTGGTGGAAAAGGATTTGCAGATCTGGTATTTATTCCGAGAAACGTTTTATGGATAAGCCGGCATTGGTGGTGGAACTGAAATGGGACAAAGATGCAGCAGGTGCAATTACTCAGATCAGAGAGAAAGAATATTGCAGAAGTCTGGAAGAATATCATGGAAAACTTTTGCTGGTTGGAATTAATTATGACAAAAAGACAAAAGAACACAGCTGTAAGATAGAGGAATACAGGAAATAAATTGTATGAAAAATATTATTGAAATCAACGACATTACTGCACTGGAACTGGATGTTTATGCGAGAACATCCGAGGTGCAGCTTCTTAGATATAATGAGCCAAATCCAGGACTTTTTATTGCAGAGAGCCCAAAGGTGATCGAGCGTGCATTGAAAGCGGGGTACGAACCGCTTTCTTTTCTGGTTGAACATAAAGATCTGGATAGAGAGGCAGGAGATATCCTTACGCGTTATCCGGAAATCCCGGTATACACAGCAGAATATGAAACACTTGTCAAAATGACCGGTTATGCACTGGCAAGAGGGATGCTCTGCGCCATGAAACGCCGAACACTGCCTTCTGTAGAAGAAATCTGTAAGAACTCCAGACGTGTTGCTATACTGGAAAATATTGTGAATCCGACCAACATAGGGGCGATTTTCCGCAGTGCGGCAGCACTTCATATGGACGCTGTTCTTTTGACAGGAGGATGCAGCAATCCACTCTATCGAAGAGCGGCCCGCGTAAGTATGGGAACTGTTTTCCAGATTCCGTGGACATATTTTGAGAAAAAAACATCCTGGCCGGAAGATGGTATGAAAGCAATCCAGAATCTTGGATTCAAAACCGTGGCAATGGCACTTAGAGAAGATTCTTATAGTATTGATGATCCGAAGCTTCTTGCTGAAGAGAAGCTTGCAGTCATTCTTGGCACAGAGGGAGACGGACTGGCATCACAGACGATTGCGGACTGCGACTATACAGTTATGATCCGATGTCACATGGCGTTGACTCTTTGAATGTAGCAGCTGCAAGTGCTGTAGCATTCTGGGAACTTGGGCGCAGGAGATAAGACAAAAATGGAGAGGAAAATGATACAGTAAATGTTAAAAAGATTTTCAAAATATGTTTTTCAGAGTGTAGCAAGCATGATGGGACAATCAGTCTATATTCTTGCTGATACTTTTTTATATCGGTAAGTTCTGGCGCAGATGGACTGGCAGTGCTCAATCTGATTTTGCCGGTATTTGGAATGATGTTCGCGATAGGCTCAATGATTGGAATTGGTTCTGCGAGAGATACGGAATCAACAGAGCCAAAGGTGAAGAGGCAGATCATTATTTTACACAGTCACTCAGCTGGGCGATACTTTTTAGTGTTCCATTTATGCTGGTTGGAATTTTCTTTCCGGATAAATTCCTGGCACTTCTCGGAGCGGATGCAGGTCTGATAGAGCTAGGCAGAACGTATTTGCGAATTATTCTTATTTTTGCACCGTTTTTCATGTGTAATTATTCTGTTACGGCATTTGCACGAAATGATTATGCGACCTCAACCGTGATGGCAGGTTCTCTTGCTGGAAGTGCTTTTAATATTGTGTTTGACTATATCTTTATTTTTCCGGTCGGACTCGGTTTTTCTGGTGCTGCATTGGCAACAGCATTTTGCCCGATTGTCACTATGTTGGTGTGCTCCAGACATTATCTGAGTAAAAAATGTAATATCGGTTTCAAATGGAAAAAACTGTCCGTGCGACATCTGATTTCCTGTTGTCAGCTTGGTGTTTCTGCATTTGTAGGAGAAATTTCTTCTGCGGTGATCACGTTTATCTTTAATATGCTGATTCTTGGGCTTACCGGAAGTACCGGAGTTGCTGCATATGGAGTGGTAGCGAATCTGTCACTTGTGGGAATGGCGATCATGAACGGAATGGCACAGGGTGTACAGCCACTGATCAGCGAAAGCTTTGGCAAAGGTGCGTTTGATGATGTAAAAACTTCTTCACTGGGGTCTGACCTGTGTAGTGGCGATAGAAGTTATCATGGTTGCACTGGTATGGAGTTTTACAGATCCGTTTATTTCGGTATTCAACAGTGAAAATAATCAGCTGCTTTTGGAATATGCGCATGTTGGTCTTAGGTTATATTTCCTGGGATTCTTATTTGCCGGAGTCAATATCGTTCTTGTCGCATATTTTTCTGCAACCGCAAATGCACGTCCGGCGATCATCGGTTCTTTGCTTCGAGGCGCAGTTGCTATTGGAGCATGTGCGATCGTACTTTCCATGATTTTGGGAATGAATGGTGTGTGGCTGTCTTTCCTGGCATCAGAAGTGATTACTCTTATAATGGTTCTGATTCTGGCAAGGCACAAAGAAAGCAGGAAAACGAATGCATACGTTTGATATTCTGCTACAGCAGATCGGGCTGTTTATAATCTATATTCTGGCAGGGTGATCCTTGTCAGAACAAGGGTGCTGAGTCGTGAGACACTGGAGCCAATTTCAAAGTTTGTCTTGAAAATGGCACTTCCGGTGATGGTTTTTATCAACATTACAGATGGGGTAGAGCGGCAGGTGCTGTATGAATCATGGCCGATTTTGTGATTGCAGCTATTTTTATATTTTATGTATGCTGCCGGACGAGGAATGGTTAAGCTGTTACATTTGCAGAAAAACCGTGCAGGAATCTATCAGGCAATGCTGCTGTTCGGAAATATTGGTTTCATAGGCTTGCCGATGATTGCCGGTGTTTTTTCGGAAAAGGTGTCTTATATGCATCCGTATTTATGATCATGGACCAGTTTATGCTGTGGACTTTGGGTGTAAAGCTATTGTCTCCGGAAGGAGAAGGGTGGTTTGTCTTGAAAAAACTGGTCAATCCGGCGACGGTGGCGATCTTACTTGGAATGATCCTGATGCTCGCACAGGTGCGGATACCGGCACTTCTGGATACTGCTTTGCAGAAGATAGGTTCTACGGCATCACCACTTGCCATGATTTATGTTGGCGGCATTTTTGCAGGGATTTCTTTTCGAAGATATATACGGGAAATCTCACTGTATGGGATTGTTCTGGTAAAGATGATCGTAGCACCAATCCTTTTGTTCCTGATTCTTGGAATCTTTCCGGTCGGCGAGGAAATCCGGATGGCGATGGCGCTGATTGTGGGAATGCCGACAATGACAGCAGTCTCATGATGACGAATGCATCCGGACTCGATGGGGATTATGCGCTGGGCGGTGTGTTTGTCACGACGGTTTGTGGAATAATGACATTGCCGATGGTATGCTGGATATTACAAAATATAAGATAAGATGTATAAGAAGAATAGTGCTTTTTATTCATAATAGTTCTGGAAGCTGTTTGGGGAAGAAAGCGACTGTTCTTCTTTTTATTATTTTACCAAAATCAAGTAAGTTCCCTGCTTCAATTGCGAATATCCGCTTGACTTTCAAAGGGACTAAACGAATTATTTTCTCAATAAGAAAGCGGGAAAAATCTTGCATGACCATAAGAATTAGTTTATACTAACTAATGAGTTAGATAAAGAAAACTTTTGCGTGAATAAATCAGATGGACTACAGCACTGAGCTTAGGACGCCTTCTGATGAGTAACAGAAAGGGGAATTGGTCATGTACCTTGAAATCGAAAAAGTAGTAGGAAGAGAAATTCTGGATTCCAGAGGAAATCCGACAGTAGAGGCAGAGGTTTATCTTCTGGATGGCACTGTTGGCAGAGGAACTGCACCGAGTGGAGCATCCACAGGTGAGTTTGAAGCCCTGGAACTCAGAGATGGAGATAAAGCACGCTATCTTGGAAAAGGTGTACAGAAAGCAGTTGAAAATATCAATACAACTATTAATGATGCAATTGAAGGGCTCGATGCAAGTGACATTTATGCAGTAGATGCGGCAATGATCGCAGCAGATGGAACAAAAGATAAATCCAAACTGGGTGCCAACGCAATTCTTGCAGTTTCTATTGCATGCTGCAGAGCAGCAACTACGGCACTGGAGATTCCGCTGTATCGTTTTCTTGGAGGTGTATCTGGAAATCGTTTGCCAGTACCGATGATGAATATTGTAAACGGTGGGTGCCATGCACTTTCATCTGGACTGGATGTGCAGGAATTTATGATCATGCCGGTTGGAGCACCTTCTTTTAAAGAATGCTTAAGATGGTGCGCAGAAGTGTTCCATGCGTTGGCTTCTATTCTGAAAGAACGCGGACTTGCAACATCCGTAGGAGATGAAGGTGGATTTGCTCCGGCGCTGAAATCAGATGAAGAGGCAATTGAGACGATTCTGGAAGCCGTGAAGAAAGCTGGATATGAACCAGGAAAAGATTTTAAGATCGCAATGGATGCAGCTTCTTCTGAATGGAAGAGTGAAAAGGGAAAAGGATATTATAAACTGCCAAAAGCAGGTACAGAATATACAGCAGAAGAACTTATTGAACACTGGGCTAAACTCTGCGAGAAATATCCGATTATTTCCATCGAGGACGGTTTGGACGAAGAAGACTGGGAAGGATGGCAGAAACTTACTGCAAGACTGGGAGATAAAGTACAGCTTGTCGGCGACGACCTGTTCGTAACAAATACGGAAAGACTTGCCAAAGGTATTGAGCTTGGAGCAGGAAATGCGATTCTGATCAAGCTGAACCAGATTGGTTCTGTTTCTGAGACATTGGAAGCCATTAAGATGGCACATAAAGCAGGATACACAGCAATTTCTTCACATCGTTCAGGAGAAACCGCAGATACAACGATTGCAGATCTTGCAGTTGCACTGAATACCTGCCAGATCAAAACCGGTGCACCAAGTCGTTCGGAGCGTGTGGCAAAATACAATCAGCTTCTCCGCATTGAAGAAGAGCTTGGCGCAAGTGCCGTATATCCGGGCATGAAAGCATTTAATGTAAAACAGGATTAAAAAAATTACCTTCTAAAGCAGAACAGATCTCCGGCAGCAAGCCAGGGATCTGTTTTTATCTCTATATCACATGGGAGAGTCCTTTTTGCAGGGCAAGGATCTTATTATAAATTGCATCAGCCAGTGCGGCATGACCTTTTTCATCCATATGTTCACGGTCAGTAACACTTGGAGCAGCAAAATCAGATGCGTTTAAGAAGGCAGCATGATTTTGGAGTGCAATCTTGCGGTATTCATTAGCCAGATTTCTGGAAACCGCTACAGAAGCTGCATCAAATTCCGGATCAAAATCGGCATCTCCGACGCCAACGCCCAGGTGGATTGGCGAGATGACAAGCAGATCAAAATGCTGGGACGCATTCTGACGTGCTTTTCGGATTACCTGATCAAGTCCTTTTGCGATCACACTGGCGGATGCTCTGTAGCGTGTCTTACAGTCATTCGTGCCGAGCATGATGATCATGAGGTCAATTGGGTTATGCATCTCTACTGTGACTCCAATCAGATCCAGTCCGCGGCGGCCCTCACGCAGCTCATCCTGAAAGACAGTTGTTCTGCCGCAAAGTCCCTCTTCTATAATGTGATATCCAGATCCGAGTTTTTTCTGTAAAAGTCCGGTCCATCTTATATTTTCATCATAACGTCCGGATTTATCCGGCTTATATCCCCAGGTATTCGAATCACCAAAGCATAAGATATTCATAAGACCACGCTCCTTAATCAAATAAAATCATACAAACATACCAAATAAATATGTTAATATAATAAAGGTATTTCATTGAATTGTCAATGATAATTTTCAGAAATGAAAAGATGGTCATTTTGTTTTTTAGGGGAGATAGAATTTAGGAAATGGTTAATTAAATATTGCAGATCAGGAAAAAAGAGAATATAATGGATATAAGTTAAATAAAACTAACTTAAACCATGAAAAAACTATTTCATGGATATAGCATATACTGTAAACAGAAGGGCATTTTGATTGGGGTGTCTGAATGACAATCATAAAATGCGCAAGGGAGGAGAAGAATGAATTTAAACGTATTTTATGGAATTTTGATTCCGTTTATCGGCACATCAGCCGGTGCGGCCTGTGTCTTTTTTATGAAAAAAGACCTGAACCAGTGGGTACAGCGCTGTCTGACCGGGTTTGCTGCGGGTGTCATGGTAGCAGCATCTGTGTGGAGCCTGCTGATTCCTGCACTTGAACAGTCAGAAGGAATGGGAAAGCTCTCTTTTGTACCGGCAGCAGTTGGCTTCTGGGCAGGGGTGCTATTCCTGCTTTTGTTGGATCATATTATTCCACACCTGCATCAACAAACAGATAAGGCGGAAGGACCGAAGAGTCGTTTGCAAAAAACGACTATGCTTATATTGGCAGTTACACTTCATAATATCCCGGAAGGATGGCAGTCGGTGTCGTTTATGCTGGTTATCTGACCGGAAACGTGCAGATTACGTTGATGGGGGCACTTGCACTGTCACTTGGAATTGCAATCCAGAATTTCCCGGAGGGGGCGATTATTTCCATGCCTCTGCGTTCTGAGGGAATGGGAAAAACAAAGGCATTCATTGGTGGTGTTTTATCAGGAATCGTGGAACCGATTGGGGCAGTGATCACAATCCTGGCAGCAGGACTGATCGTCCCGGCATTGCCATATCTTCTGAGCTTTGCGGCGGGAGCCATGCTCTATGTTGTTGTGGAGGAACTGATCCCTGAGATGTCTGCCGGGGAACATTCGAATATTGGAACGATTTTCTTTGCAGTTGGATTTACGCTAATGATGATATTAGATGTGGCATTAGGCTAAGTGCGTATTCTGATGGTTGTATAAACCAGTGGCGGTATGAGGAAGACTTGCGGCATCTTTGTAGATATAGAAGATGCGCCCAGGAATCCAAAGATCAGACCTGCATAGCCACCGGAACAAAGAACAATGGTCGCTTTGACAAGTGCCGTTGTATTGTGAAGAAACAGACAGATCAGAGCACCGGCAAAAAGTCCGAGAACTGTCCATTCGAGTACCAGAACAGGAAGAAAAACGGATGCGGTAGAAGATTTTTTTGAATGTTTGCTGATATAGTTCCATATTGTTTTATACATTGTAATCCCTCATTTCTTAATGAAAAGTAATTGTTTTTTGATTTATTTTCATTATAGTGAGAGATTGTAAAGCAGGAATGCATAGTAATGAAAAATCTTTGTAAAATTTATGGTTTTGGTCAAAAGCTTTACATACAATAAATAAATGCATGAATGGAAATGAGATATTTATGCCGGATCAGAAACTTGATAATCTTTTAAACCTTGCAATGGATGCTACGTCACAGGAGCGGGCGAAGTCGGAAAATCTGAATGTGGGATATGATCCTACGACCAGGCTGTGGGATGTGATCGTAAAATACAGTGAATCGGAAAGAGGACTTGGTGGTGATGGAATTCAGGTAGTTCCGCTGCTTGGCGGTTATGCTGTGGTTACTTTACCGGAAACGGAGCTTGATGCATACTCTGACAGAGAGCAGGTGGAATTTATAGAAAAGCCGAAAAGACTTTATTTTGAGACTTTTGAAGGGAGAGAGGCGAGCTGTATCCTGCCAGTACAGGCTGAGTTAAATGGGCTGACCGGTGAGGGGATTCTGGTCGGTATTGTTGATTCCGGAGTGGACTATTTTCATCCGGATTTCCGGAATGAGGACGGCAGCAGTCGGATTCTGCGATTATGGGATCAGAGTGTGAATGGAAATCCACCAGAAAGTTATGTGACAGGAACAGAATATACAAAAGAAGAAATAGATAAGGCGCTTGCACTTGAAGAAACTGAGGGCAGGCGCCTTGTTCCGTCCAGGGATTTCAGTGGACATGGTACTGCAGTTCTTGGAATTGCAGCGGGAAATGGGAGAGCATCAGGTGGAGTGAACCGTGGTGTTGCGTATGAAAGTGAACTTCTGGTTGTAAAGATGGGAAATGCACGAGAAAATTCTTTTCCAAGGACAACGGAACTGATGGAAGGGATCGATTATCTTGTCCGACAGGCAGTGCAGATGGGGAAGCCGATTGCTATCAATATCAGTTTTGGAAATAACTATGGTTCCCATGAACCTTATAATTAAGGGAAAACATAAGAAAACACTGATATTTCCTGTGTTTTCAGGCAATTCAGTGTTTTACTCGGATTCATGTTTGGTTGTTGTTTGAGTCTTATAATACTCGGTCAGGATCATGTTAATCTGCTGGGAACGTGTACGATAGTTCGCTTTTGCATCCTTATCAATCTCAGCAACCAGTTCTTTGGACAAAGTAGTATAGACCTGAATATTGTTGGAACTGATAGCCATGTGGCACCTCCGATTCAATTTAATAGAATTATTCTATCATACTTCTTCGGGAGGGGCAATGTGAACTGAAAATTGAAGAATTATTGTTACTGTAAAATTGGAACGGTCGTAAAGAAAATCTATGAATAGAGAACGATAAGAAAGGTAGAACAGACAATGAAGAAAACAATTTTTGAAGAGATGGGCGGTACTTATATCAGACATGGGGATTATCTTATCCCTGCTCTTACCTTACCGAAGGAAGAAGAACAAAGGGTTGTCGGTGTATGGGGACAAAGACATTTGCGGTATTTGAAGGAATACCGCAGATTGCTATATCTGAATATGCTTACAAGCGGCAGGCTGAATGGTTATTTGGCTGATATAGAAGAACAGGCACAGGAACGCTTTGAAAGACTTGTAGAACAGATGAAACAGGCACAAGGCATTACAGAACAGCTAAAGGTGGAAAATGTCTTGGAATGGATAGGAAGAATGAACAATATACAAGTATGTGCGAGGGAGATTGTGGATAAAGAGATAATTTATCAAGAATGAAATGTAAGATAAATAGTGTATAAAATGTAGCAGGGCATCATAAGATAAAATTGTAATTGCATTTTCCACATAGTTCGTGTAAAATGTAATTAGAAAAGCTGTGCATCAGCGGTGGGTTGACACCTAAAATCTGATACGTTTTCCGAACGAAGGTGTCGGAGGTTGGCAGGCAACGGAAAAACCTGATATTTTCCAGACGAAGGTGCTGGAGGTTGGCAGACAACGGAAAAATCAACCATGAGAAGGGAATGTTTAGTGCTGCGGCGTGAACATTCCCTTCTCTAAATTTTATGGGATAAGGATTAAGTTATGGACAAAAGACGTGCAATTCAGATTATGACAAAAGCGGCACAACTATATAAAGAACATCTTGAGGATCAGAAGGTTTTGTTCCTATATGGCTTACCGAAAGAGGTGAATAAGCAATTACAGGAAAGTAATAAGATTTTGTCATCTGTACAGGGATATGAAGTTGTTTTCCATAGATACAATTTTTTACATTTGACAGGAGTTCGATTGAATAAAAAAGAGACAGCTTCTGCAATTCATTTTTACCAGAAATGCCTGGATAAGCGATTAACAGAAAATGATTTTGTTTTTGCAAAAGATGGCTCTACGGGGCAAAAATTGGATATATTGGAACGTATGATGCTTATTAAGAAAAACGTAACAATGATAGGAGAATTTACAGATCGAGGACCGAAATTATATACAGAAAAAGCTGCCGGGAATATATGTGGTTGTATTGGCTTCGTAAAAGATAAAAATACGAAATTAAATGTACCGAACACATTGCTGAAAAAGGACATCAGAGATGTAACAGCACAGCCTACATATAAAGTATTTGCTGTAATATCAAAACACTATACAGATGAGAAATATACAAATCTTGTGAAGATGGACAAAAGTATTGATTTGAAAGAGTGTTGTTTCTCAGAAACAATAGAAAATATGATAGATAGAGAAAATCTATAATGAAATATAAAGAAACCATGCTACTGCTTTTTGTAACAGTATCATGGTTTTATTGTTTGTCGTCTATATTTTAAGTTGATTATTACTTTACAAAATTGGCAATGTTATAATTATCATTGATTTTAGAAGAAGGGAGTATCGAGGGAAATTAGTGGAACTGGTTTTGCAAGCATAGCGTTTGGATATCCAACGCACTTTGGGAGCCCCCCAAACCCCATTTGTTGGCTTTACAAAGTAGGAATTTTTTGCTCAAGATAAAAAGAGAGTGCGTAAGCGGAAAGAAATCAAATTATGCTTACGCACTTTGTGCCTCACTTTTGCTCGGTGGTTAGCAGTTTGTGAATTATTGGGATGAAGCAATATAACTGTTTTGAGAAAACGGGATATTTTTTATATTAGTAGTTTAAACATTATAGTTCTGTGTTGTGCGATTTTTGCCTGGATTGAACAGGATGTTTTTTTTGCAATTCCTGTTTCCTCTGATATTCAAGTTCCCAGGTACGATGAGAGAAGCTATAGGGATCTTCCATATTGAGATCATCCACTTCATGGGTTGCGATATCACGATAGTGATAGTCATAATATTCACCAAAAGTACCTTTGAGCTGCTCAATCAGTTTCTCTCGGAAAGTAGGTCGTATCTGGATTCTGGCATCCAGTAATTCTGTATATTGCTCTGGTTTAGGCCGGAGTTTTTCCTCTTGGAAAGCGACAGCATCTTTTTCAAGCTGCTCTTTGAGAGCCATATCCTGAGAATCGAGAATATCCAGATTCTTATCCATCTGGTCGTATTTTCTGGAAAGGCTCGCCATATCTTTCTCTGTGGAGCATTCAGCCTGAAACAGCAGCTGTTCTTTGGCAGATTTCAGTTCCTCGATTTCTTCTGTTACGGTTGTAAGCTGCTGGTTTAACTTTATATGCTGGAAAGGATTTAGAATACTGGTTTTACTTTTTTGCACATTTAGTTCTTTCTTTTCAGTAACTTTCGCTTTGAGCTTTTTCTTAATGGTATCATATTTATTTAGGATAGGACGAAAATGCTGCATCCAGTCATGGATCACTTCTTTTTGCATTTCATTATGAAGTAAATGATATTGTGTAAAAATCATATGATTGCGGATTGCTTCTAATGTTTCTGCAATTACCGGAATAGATTTTTCGACAGCTTGAACCAATTTTTTTATCTGTGTTTTTAATTCCCGTAGTATTCTGTTATCCGCACGAACCCGACGGTTGATTTCACACCGGTCTGCTATCATGCCTTTCTTTTCCATATTCTGGGCAATGTAGCTTCGTGGATGGTTGGCTGTTCAGTGATTCCCTGAGCTGCAAAACTGCGGTGATCAATGGCGGCATTTATCTGATTAAGGGCAAGCATTTTATTTACGGCATCTGCCCAGTTTGCTCTCCAGAGGCAGAGCTGTTCCTCACTGTTCCATTGTTCGGAAATCGGGTTTTGTCTGCCATACCGGGTGCTTTTTGGATGTTTGTCGATACGTTCATAACCTTTCTCCTGTGCTGCCGAGGGAGTCAGATATACTTTCTTTTTCCCAGCTTTATAACGATACTGTTTTTCCCAGCCCTCTTTCTGAGCATCCTTAAATTCAGAAGCAGTAAATCCCTTTTCCTCTCCATCTTTGATGCATAGATATTCTTTTTCGGTTTTATACTGCCATGTTCCGTTTTCGTTTAATGGACGGACAGTAAGTAGAATGTGTGCATGGGGATTGTGACCATCTGTATCGTGAATGGCGAAATCGGCACACATTCCCATATCTACAAAATTCTTTTGAATAAAATTCTGAAGAAGAGAAATATTGCTGTCTTTATCCAACTCAATAGGGAGTGCGACAACAAATTCTCTTGCCAGTCGGCTGTCTTTTGTTTTTTCAGCAGCTTCTACAGCATTCCAGAGTTGCTCCCGGTTTTTCCATTTAGGCGGAGCCATAGGGGGAAGCATTACTTCCTGATAGATCAGTCCATGTTTTCGGGTGTAGTCATGCTGGATGCCATCGTAATCATTGTATATGCGGCTACAGCTCATATAAGCAGATGCAGCGACAGCAGACCGCCCGGAACCACGGCTGACGACCTTGGCTTGCATATGATAAATTGCCATATCTGGCACCTCCTTTCGATGTTGCCTGCAACAGCGGATAGCCCTCGGCAGAGCGCACGAGCCCGTAGGGGATACCACCGCCCGATTTATCGGGTGGTGAGTAAGTGCGCTTCGGGAGTAGAACTTGTGTATTTACATTCCTCTTAGCCGGAGCATCAGCTCCCGCTTTAGGGTATCTAAATCCATTTCTTTAATATGTGGAGCAATGCTTTCCAGAATCGCTCCTTCTTGAATCAATCTGCGTGTTCTGGCATTACGTTCCTTTTTACGGTTTCTTGCTTCGATTTCTTCCAGTTCTGTGTTTTGCCTGTAAAAGCACTTTTTCTTCTGGTGTCATAATTCTTTTATTTGCCATATCTGGCACCTCCTTTTTATGCC
>ENA-OQDF01000097-OQDF01000097.1-human-gut-metagenome-genome-assembly--contig:-NODE-97-length-29897-cov-1.999395_pt1 | contig 29897 bp, 35 predicted proteins | sample MGYA00242769_ERZ504597 | MGnify/ENA primary metagenome ERZ504597 (study PRJEB26092, sample SAMD00036305) | human gut metagenome | host: Homo sapiens | study: EMG produced TPA metagenomics assembly of...
TCCTGATTTTTATTTCTTTCTTTTTTCCCAAGCAGTGTTCCGGCTGCAGCACCACCTGCAAGAAGCATGGTCATTCCCGGAAGGAGTACATTGGAAACATCTCCGGTCTTAGCTGCCTTGCTGCCTGTGACTGTTGTTCCGGCAGTTTTGTTGTCAGATGGTTTCTGATTATCGGACGGTTTCTGCGTATCAGACGGCTGATCCGGTTTTCCAGCTTCGGAATACTTCTTGTCTGCTCTGCATCACACTTCTCGCAAACTCTCTTTTCAAGCCCCTCTTCCTCTGTTGTGGCCGCTTTTACAACAGTCCATTCTCCATAGCTGTGACCTGTTGCTGCGATCTCTGTTGCTTCTTCCAGTGTCTCATTGCAGTCTTTACAAACAAGCTTTCCTGTAGATCCCGGTTCCGTACAGGTAGGATCCTTTACTCCGACTCTTTCTGTATTTTCATGCTTACACTCTGTCACTGTCTCTGTTACAACGATCTCGTATGTCACTCCACCGATCACAACGGTTGTTGTTCCTGCTTTTTCTGCGGTAACGAAATAGCCTGTTTCCGGTGCAAATAAATACCAGTCATTGTCATTTGCAGAATAGCCGGCAACCTTTGTATTGCTGCGGCCGTAGTTGTTCAGATACTGTCCGCCATAGGAAATACCAAATCCATCAGATGCTCCATTTCCTACTGTCAGTGTCTGAGCTGTATCGCTCAGTCCTACATTACTTCCGTTAAAACTTAAATATTTTCCGTTGACATCCTGGATTGTATATCCTCCGTCAACCGCTTTCACAGTCCACATATAAGCAGACTGGTCATCCGACTCAAGGTCTGCTGCCTTCATTGCAAGTCCTGTCGGTGTTCCTGATGCAGTACTCTGGCTGTTTACCAGTACATAAGAGCTCTGACCGATCAGATATTCTTTTCCTGATACGATCTCTGTATTTTTCACATATGGAGGCTGATCGCATTTGCTGTAAGAGAAACAATCTCCTGACCGCTTTCCTGCTGCATCAGCTTTCCAGGTGCAAGGAATTTCTCTCCGACTTTCAGTTCCACTTTCTGTACTTCATTTTTACTACAACATAATAGGTAACTGCACCGATGGTAACAGAAGTTGTTCCTTCGCCTGTTCCCTCGAAGTAATCTGTGTACTTCCCGGTGTTCCCTCTGTATTGGTCTTCAGCTTTCCTACATGCTCATAACGATTTGCCATAACTGCTGCAGATGGTACAACTACATATTTATTACCATTTGCATCTGCCTTTGTCACGATCAGATATTTTTCGCCACCCTGGATCTCATCAAGTGCTGTCACTTTCTGATATCCGTGTACTGCAGAATCTTCCGGTGCAGAAGCTGACTTCTTATATAATTCAAAATAGCAGTTGTCAGCAACTCTGCTGTTCCTGTCGAAATACAGCTTGGATGTATCAGTACTCCAGAACCATAAAATATTTCCTACACTTCCTGTTGCATTATCTGTCAGTGTAAACAAGCTGTCTGTATCATGCTTTGCAACTGTGATCGAAGTTTCTGTCGTACTACTTGGAACATTATTAGAACCGGCTGCTCTTGTTCCAAGGTAGACAGTCTGTCCGTCTGCTGTTGTCGCTTTCACTTTGTACCGGTTGTCTGTTCCTGTAGCTTCAAAAGTATATTCGCAGTCATCCAGATCCAGCTCTGCACCGTTAAATGTTGCGGTTGCGGTTGCTTTTACTGCGACTGTCTTTACTTCCGGTGCCTGTGGATCTTCTCCTATCATCGTCACCTTTGCCACATTTTTATCAAGTGCTGAAGTATCTGTGCTGCTGTAATTTCCGGTTGTATCTGTATAGGATTTTGTTCCTCCCATATTCAGTTCTACAACTTTGTAGTTCTCTGTATCACTGATATTCAGTTTCAGGATTCTGACATAAGAACCTGCATGAACCGTTACAGTTGCCTGCTTCAGTCCTTCTACCTGCCCTGAAGTAACTTTTAATTTTCCATTCTCATATACGGCTGTTACGGCACTCTCATCGGATGATGTAACTTCAACCGATGTCCCCTCTGCAACTCCATTGACCGCATAAGTCTTTGTCTGCGAAGATTTCATGCTGTCTGAACTGATCACATTTCCATCCTTGTCTGTCAGCCAGACACTTCCTACTGAAGCTGATCCGACAATATCTTTCAGAGCGATCTCTTTGAAAGTGATCGCAGTTCCGTTGCTTTCATACAGAAGACCGATATTTCCGTTAGCCATCTCCGAAATACAGGAATATGCATAGTATGCACTTCCATTAATACTGTAGTCATATGCCCAGTCAATACTTCCGTCATCCTGAACCAGTCCTACGTAGATCTTTCCTGCCGCACGGCTGGATGTATTGGACGGGCACGCAAAAAGATGGCCGTCTTTCCATTGATTTTCTCAGAATATGTGGTAGCTGTAAGCTGACAGGTCGCATTATAGGAAATTCCCATTGCCTGTGGATCTGACCAGGTCTCTCCGCCATCATTAGATACATAGTAGACATTTTCACGACGTACAAACATATACAGCTTTCCGTCTGCCTCTGTGACAACTGCCTCAGAACTAAAATTCTTTGCAGATGCTCCTCTGTGCCACGTTACCCCATTATCATCAGAATAGATTGCCGCACTGTTCTTGTCACCATTTGTAAATTCATAACATGTAAATACGATTCTTCCTTTATGTTCTCCCGTAGAGATCACAATTCCGCGTCCCGGTCCTACCAGCAGACTCTGCTCGGATGCTTTCTTTACATCCAGAAGTGTCGGCTCTGACCAGGTCTCTCCGCCGTCTGTAGATTTTGTCACATAAATAAAATCTGTCGGATACGGGAAGTACGGAGAATCTCCACAGAACAGATTCGTATTGACTCCGTTTCCTGTGATATTGAAATACGCATCCACCGTATAACCGCTGACTGTATTTCCCGAAGCATCCTTCAGCAGATAATAAGAAGTGGCATTCTCATCCGGATTCTTTTCCAGATAATAAGTAAATGCTGCATTCATACGCTGTGCTGTATCAGAAGCGGCCGTCACACTGTCTGTTGCTTTTGCAAGCACAAGACGATGCTGGGAATCATATCCCGTGTGTCCTGTCTTTGGTGCATAACTTGCACTGTTCAGTGCTGTTCCGGCCGGATACAGATCCGCTGCCATATAAACAGTCCCACCATCGGTCGTCAGTGCCGGGTCAATAAATGCCGTAGAACCGTTATTATGTACATTTCCATTATCTCCTAAATAATTGGCAAAGGTATAGCTCCAGGTCTTACCATTATCCGTAGAACGGGAAACGATCGTATCCAGTCCGCCGCCGTCACCTCCGCCATTCCAGCGTGCATCACTGGATGCGACAAGAGTTCCGTCATTCAACGTAACAAGTCCCGGGATTCTGAAATTCGTACTTCCACCCGTACCTGCCAGAAATGGCTGCTTTTTTGTTGTTCCGTCTGCCGGCTTTGTTCCGTCATACGCATTATTCACAGCTCCGACCGTAGTTGGGAAACATCCAAGCGTCAGAACTCCTGCCAGCATCAGAGCAAGCACTCTTTTTTTGTTTTTCATCTTTTTCCTCCTCTTTTTCATAATACCTGCATAACTTTTCCATTTATACATAGTCCATTATATTATAATCTTTCTGTCATTTTTTCACTTGTATGATTCTACTTTTCCGCAATCTGATTTTATCTGATTCGGAACTGCCGAAACCTATTCTTTAAAGCATTGAAACCTGTTCCTTTTTTCTGTAAAATGAAACCATCCCGGTTCCGGAACGCAGAACTTTGATTCCGGCAGATTTTCTGATGCACGAAAATGATAATCCGGATTTTTATAACAGACAGTGGAGGTACTATTATGACAGAATCAGAGATCAGAAAGCTGCTCGAAAGACAGCGTACTTTTTTTCAACAGGGAAAACTCTTCCGTTTCCTTTCGTCTCAGACAGCTTGAAAAGCTGAAAAGATCCATCCAAAAAAATGAACCCCTTCTCCGGCATGCACTGAAAAAGGATCTTGGAAAAAGTAATATGGAAAGTTATATGTGTGAGATCGGGCTGACGCTCTCCGAGCTTTCATGGATGCAGCGTCATGTCAGATCCCTGGCAAAAAACCGGACTGTACCAACGCCTCTCTCCCAGTTTGCCGCCCACAGCTACCGTTCTCCTATCCATATGGGACGGTTCTGATCATGAGTCCGTGGAATTATCCGCTCCTGCTGACTTTGGAGCCGCTGATCGATGCCATTGCCGCAGGAAATACCGTCATCCTGAAGCCAAGTGCCTACGCTCCTGCCTCACTTACCATGATCAAAGAAATCATCGAAACCACTTTCCCGGCAGATTATATTTCCGTCATTGAGGGAGGACGTACAGAAAATCAGGCATTGCTCCGCCAGAAGTTTGACAAGATCTTTTTTACCGGAAGCAAGGCTGTCGGAAAGGAAGTTCTGCGGCATGCCGCAGAGAATCTGACCCCTGTTACATTGGAACTGGGTGGAAAAGTCCTTGTATCGTTGACTCCACCGCAAAAATCCCACTTGCTGCCAGACGTATTGTTTTTGGAAAATTTTTAAACTGCGGACAGACCTGCGTTGCACCCGATTATATCCTGTGCCATCATTCGGTCCGGCAAAAATTGGTTGCTGCGATCCGGCATGAGATCCAGATTCAGTTTGGAGAGAGTCCGTTACTGAACCCGGATTATGGCAAGATCATCAATGCAAAGCATTTTCAGCGACTTTCAGAACTCCTTGATCCTGAAAAGATCGTCTGTGGAGGGAACACCGATGCGGCAACTCTTCGTATTGAACCTACTGTTATGGCCGATGTTACCTGGGAAGATGCTGTTATGGAAGAAGAAATCTTCGGACCGCTCCTTCCGATTCTGACCTATGACACTTTGGAGGAAGTAATCCGTACTGTAGAATCACATCCACATCCGCTGGCTCTTTATTTTTTCAGTGAAGATAAAACCGCACAGAAAAAGCTTCTTCGCTCCTGCCGTTTCGGTGGCGGCTGCATCAACGATACCGTAATTCATCTGGCAACCAGTTCCATGCCATTGGCGGCATAGGGTGAGAGCGGAATGGGATCTTACCATGGAAAAACCGGTTTTGAATCTTTCAGTCATTTCCGGAGTATTGTGGACAAAAAAGACTTGGATGGATCTTCCGATCCGGTATCAGAAATATACGCAGAAAAAAGAAAAGCTACTGCGGTTATTCCTGCAATAGCTCTCTCCTTTTTCTATCTTTTCCATATAAATTTTCTGCCTGGTTCATATTCTTTCGACAGAAGATGGATCAAAAATTCTTCTGTGAAGCCAGCCCTGCGATCACGCATGTAATTTCACAATACCTCAGTGCAAAATCCTGCACAAGCATATACGGCAGACAGAAGACACAAAAACCTGTCGCCTTGTTCAGAATCGTATGCAGTGACGCAAACCGGTGATACCGCACAGCGGCTGTAACATAGGAGCAGGCACGGATCACCAGTACCGCACCGATACAATACCACATCCACACCGAAGCACTTCCAGCAGAATCGGGAAAAATTTTACAATCATCACCGCATAAAAATCAGATCTGAAATACTGTCCAACCTTGCCCCAAACTCACTGGTACTGTTCGTCGCTCTTGCGATCGTTCCATCCAGCACATCCGTTATTCCGCAGAATGTATAAAGAAGATAAAAGGCAGTGTCAGCGGCCGGATCAGTAAAGTCCGACAGTTCCCACGATCCTTAACATTGTGCAGATGTTCGGTGGTGTCAGTAATTTTTCTTTCATAAACCTTCTCCTCATTTCCATGTATCCTGTTCTTTACTTTCTGTCAGTATTTGATAAAATTTATTTTAACAGATACAGCAGTTCTTCAAAGCAGATCCCATCTGCCAGAGGGATCTCCAGTTCCACTGACCTCTGAATGCATTTTCCGATAAACCCGGATGCCTTTCTCACTGATTCAGTCAGCCCGGTTCCATTGACCGCATCCGCTGCAATGATCGCTGCAAAAATATCGCCGGTTCCCGAACGAGGACTTCCGATTTTTTCCGTCTGGATCATCTCATACCCTGCTCCCTTTTCGTAACAGAGATTTGCTACATGATTTTTCTTCTCAATCCCGGTGATCACTACTTTCGCCGGTCCTGAACCGGCAATCTGCTCTGCCAGCCGCTCCAGTTCTCCGCTACTCCATTCTTCCTTATATTGCGTACCGGTAAGAAGACAGGCTTCTGTCACATTCGGTACAACAATATCTGCATACTGCACAACTTCACTCATCTTCCGGCACATTTCTTCCGTATAGGTTGCATACCGCTTTCCACCGTCTCCCATAACCGGATCGACTACGACCGTTGTATCTTTTTCTTTAAAAGTGTGTATAAACTCACCGACAATCCTGATCTGCTCTTCTGAACCCAGGAACCCGGTACAGATTCCCTGAAATTTAAGTCCCAGTTTCTTCCACTCTTCAATATACGGTTCCATCTCTGCCGTATAATCTGTGCAGTAAAAAGAATCATAAGCTGTATGATCCGAGAAGATTGCTGTCGGAACAGCACAGCACTGTACTTTCATCATGGAAATAACCGGAAGCTGCACTGCGATCGAGCATCTGCCAAATCCCGTAAAATCATTGATCAGTGCAATCTTTTTCTGTTGATTATGATTCTGCTGCTTTTGATCCTGCATCTTTTTCCTCCGTCTTTCCTTTTTTGACACCCTTTGCATTCGGATAAATTTTTTCATCTTCGCATCATCATAATGCTCATCCGTCCAATGCTCCCATCTGGTTTCTGCCCTGATCCCTTTTTCTCTTTCATCATACCGCACCAGAGCCATACAGGAAACCATGATATTGCAGCACATAAATACAAGCAGTCCCCAGGTTATGATCTTTCCAACCTTTTGTGGAATCCGTTCAATCCATTTTTCCAACGGTGGATACAGCCTTTTAAACCATACTACTGCAGCAATCCCCCAGAAGAAACAGTAAAGAAGATTGATTCTGCCACCCAGATTAAATGGGATATTGCTGTAATCCCAAAAGACTTCCCGAAAAAATCTCTGTAAATACACTACACAGATACTCATACGCACCACCAAGCAGTGTCCCTATAAGAAATAAAAATGTATTACTGCGGTCTTTATATTTATAGAGCAATGCCGTCACCAATGCGATTGCCAGTCCCCATACAATACTGAATGGTCCCCACACCACACTGCTCCGGCTCATCCATACCCCCATCGTGATCCGGCAGAAAATCGTCTCCGCAATATCACCTAAAAATGCACCAATAATAAAAAGTAATACAATCTTATAAAATCCACATCCGGATGCAAAGGCATCACTTTTTTCTGCTGCCTTTTTTTCGGTTTTCCGTACACGCGGGTAAGCTTTCTTCACACGCCTTTCCACCCGTTCAGAAATCCAGGAACTTAATCTTGCACTCAGCTTATCAATCTGTGCATCCGTTTCTTCCCACTGCTTCGGATTTCTGCTGATCCCTGTCAGCAGCATAAAAGAGGCAAAAACATCCACACACAGGAACAGCAGCAACACCAGGATCAATATCTTCATCACAAGCTCCGGGAGAAGATGCAGCAGATCCAGGCTCAGCACGTTGCCCCAACGGACAGCGATATACCCCAGTCCGCCCCAGGCCAGAGATGCCGGAAGACAGATATATCCATCCAGATTCCATTTCACATTGGAATAATCCCACCAGCGTTCTTAAAGATCCACTCCATCAGATGTCCGCCGATCCACTCTGCAACCGTTGCATAAACTGCCGCAAAAAGGAAAAGCCAGAATCCAGTCAGTTCCTGCAGTCCCACAGTCATAAGACAGCCGTAAATCCGTACATCACACAGTACGGACCATTCACAAGTCCCCGGTTTGCGAATTTTTTCTGTTTCAATGTGGCCAGAACAGTCTCCAGTATCCATCCGCCAAAAGAATACAGGAAGAAAAGCCATAATAGTTCATAGATCGTATAGTGATTCAAATCGTTCTCCTCTTTCGTTTCATTTTCTGTTTATTTTTGTACATTTTTCATCCGCTCTCTGAAGCAGTGCGTCCAGATCACGGTCTGTCCCATCCGTCCACGCATATCCGACTGCCGCTGAAACTATCTTTCGAGGTGATGTCTCTGTACGGACGCTGAGACAGACTGCCGCAACTGCCAGGCACAATACAATCACCAGAGCTGTAGATTTCACCTTTTTCATGTTGCTTTTCCTCTTGTTCGTTGAATAAGCCACGCTTCTTCCTGCTTGCTAACGCTTATTATACCATGATCGGCACCTTTGGTGCCTGAAGCTGCTTCGCAGCGATCATGATCGCCATTCGCCGCTCACACTGAAAAAGCTGTGCTTTCTCCTGCTCGCTAATGCTCATTATATCATCTTTCATGGTTTTGGCAAATTTATTATTTCTACCGATTTTGCCACATGTTCATCCATCCCTGCAGCAAATGCTTCATTCCTGTCCTCCTCGAATGCATTCGCAGTCATGACGATCACCGGTATAGACGCTTTCTTCTGATCTCTTAACTTTCGAATCTGTCTCGTTGCATCGTACCCATTCATCCTCGGCATCTGCACATCCATTAAAATCAGATCATAATATCCATACATCCTCAATGCTTCTGCATTCATATGAACAATCCGATGACCAGGCAGAGTATACGCCATCACTCCACAGCTTTGAACATCCAGCAGTTCTTTATAATAGTCCTGTTGCAGGAGATGCTCCTTTCTGAGCGTCTGATTCATTTCTGCAAACCGCCGTTCAGCAATCTTGTCCTTGTTATCCGCTCCAATCTCCAAAAGAAAAGCCATACTCTGCATTTCTTCTATGCAAAGTACAGCTTTTATCTGCAATAGATCTTCTTTAGGGGATGTGAAAAACTCGATTGAGTTTTTTGCATCCCCCTTTTCTTGCTCTTACCGGAGTAATCCACTTTCCTTGAGCAAAATTTCCAGATCGGTTCCTTCCACAGCTTTTATTACTTTCTTTAAGACTACCTTTTCCTTGAGAGAAAGCGGAAGTTCATCAATCGGTTTTTTATCAACTGCGTAATATGCAGCACGCAGCAATTCACGTACATCGTACTTCGAGCCCCACACCTCCGGAACACCACGATCTACGTTCATAAGTGTGTAAACTGCTTCCATACCTGTACGGATGGAGTATTCTGTCGTAAAAATAGTGTCTCTCGGTGTCTCCGCAAACTGTCCCAGGAATGCAAAATTGACAGCACCTTCCGGAACAACAAGCGGACGATCACTTTCTTTTCTTGGCTGGAAGAAAGCATTGATGTATGGCATGAAGCAGGTTGTTGTATTGCAGCGATTTTTGCCCAATCGTCAATCTGATCTGTCGGGACGCCAATGTGATAAAGCCACTCACGGCAAACTTCTTCACCTGTACAATCCCGCATTGCCTTCTTTACATAATTTCCTTCTTTATTCGTTGTAAGTGCATATACCAGATCAAAACCGTATTTTTATCCTGTGCTTTAAACTGCGGCTGACGATTGATTGTCCATGAAAGATACCAGTTATCGGTACTATCCTTCACTGTCACAATTCCTCCGGTTGTTACTTTTCCTTCTCTCGGATCACGCTTGCAAATGCTGATAATCTTCTGGATAATCTCTTCATCCGAGGTTTCCACAGTTGCACTCATCCAGTTTGTTGCTTCAAAATCGTCGCAGAATTTATCCGGATTACCATACTCACCATTCTTTGCCTGTGCAGCAATATTCTTCCACAAATCCCACGATTCGCCTGTACCGTTTTTAATCAGGCTCAAATCCGGTGCTGTATTCTGATCTCCATAGCAGGAAGTATCTGTACAGCATCCATTTGTTATAAAGACCAGATCATCCTCAATCAAATCAATTGTACCGGTTTTCCAGCCTTTTCATATATAATCTGTGTGGCAGTTTTTTACCATTTTTCATCTTTGATGACAACATTTTTGACATCCATGCCATATTCGACTGACACACCATGGCTTTCGAGATATTTTACAAGCGGAAGAATCATGCTCTCGTATTGATTGTATTTCGTAAAGCGGAGTGCGGAAAAATCCGGAAGTCCATCAATATGATGGCAGTATCTGCACAAATACCGTTTCATTTCCAGTGCAGATGACCATCTTTGAAATGCAAACATAGTCTGCCAGTATAGCCAGAAATTCGTGTCCCAGAAGGAATCCGGCAATATCTCACTGATTTTCTTATCCTCCAAATCCTTTTCCGGTGTCATAAACAACTTTGACAATGCCAGGGCTGAATCCTTATCAAGTGTAAATTTCTTATCTGTATGTGCATCCTGCCCGCATTTCTCAGAAGCCTGCAAAGGGAGTAATTCGGATCATGCTTGTTTAACCAATAATACTCATCCAAAACAGAGACGCCCGGTGTCTCTATCGAAGGAACATCACGGAACATATCCCACATACATTCAAAATGTTGTCCATTTCTCTTCCGCCACGCATATAGAAACCTTTTCGGACATCCTTTCTTCCATCGCAGCTGCCCCCGGCAAGATCCAGTTTCTCAAGGAGATGAATGTGCTCTCCCTTTACCTGCCCATCTCTCACCAGATAAAAAGCGGCTGAAAGCCCCGCTAATCCTGTTCCAATGATATATGCTGATTTCCGGTCAGCACCCTCCGGTTTTTCCGGTCTTGCAAATGCTTCATAAGTTCCTGCTGAATAATACATAATAAAAACCCTCCTTTTTGTTTAAACTGTGTCGTTTTCTTTGTTTCCATATGCACAGTATATCCACAAAATCTTTTTCCTACTATGCACAAAAAAGAGAACTGTCATAGAAAGCGACAATCCTCTTACATTGCATCCATATACGACAAACCACAAGATTTGTCGTAATCAGCTCCTGTTCAGTTTTGCATTATTCAATGCATGTGCGAAAGAATCCTTGAATCAATGCATTTAATCTTTCTATGATCTGTTTCGGATCCTCCTTCATTCCCTTATCAATCCATTCTAATACCAGACCAACAAACCCATATTTGTAAAAATCTGCAATGAATGCTTTATCCTCTTCCCGCACGACCATATCTGCCGCTTTTTCTTCGAGTACATTATATATTAGCTGATACGTTACTTTATACAAATAACGGTAAATATATCCTCGCGGAGCATTATGATAGATGTTGACAACAAAAGGTTCGTCCTTTTTCAGTAGATGAAATATTGCCAGAAATCCTTCCTGCCACGTATCATATGTTTTATTCTGTTTCAGAACATGATCTGCATCTGTTTCACAAATCCATTCAATCAACTCATATATATCATGAAAATGATAATAAAAAGTCTGACGGTTTATCCCACACTTTTCCGTAATGTCATTGATTGTTATTTTATCAATTGATTTTTCTAATAATAATTCCTTAAACGCAAATGCGATTGCAAACTTTGTCGTTGCCTTGCTCATGCTACCTGATCCCCCTATTCTTTACTTATATATTTTACCGTCATTGGGTGATTTTTGCAAATTCAAATTATTGTGGATTGTCTTCATGAAACAGATGATTGGACGGATCCTGAAGTCTGGAAGAAAGCCAACCCATCTCTCGGCATCACGGTTGGGATGGATAAGGTAGAGGCCGCCTGCGAATCTGCCAAGCAGAATCCCGGTGAAGAAAATTCATTCAGACAGTTGCGACTGAACCAGTGGGTGAAGCAGGCTGTGCGCTGGATGCTATGAAGCTGACACTGGAACAAAGGCTGGCCCACAGCGGTCATCCAGTACTCCTCTGGATGATGGATAACATTTATATCCGTACTGATCCTGCTGGCAATGTAAAAGCAGACAAAGAAAAATCCACAGAAAAAATCGACGGTGCAGTTGCCACGATTATAGGACTTGACCGTGCGATCCGCTGTGGAAATAATACCGGTGCTTCTGTCTATGATGACAGAGGGATCTTATTCCTATAACCCCTGCATACTTACCTTATAATACGCATACTATTAAGTGGAAATCCCCTTAATGTGTTGCTGTTTCCCTTATTTTGTTGTAATATTTAAGGGAAAATCGGAGGTGAAGGAAATGAGAACTTTTAATTACTCTGAAATCAAGAAGCAAAAGTGGGATTCAGATGTTCTTAGCTTAATTGCAGCAATTTATAAAGAGGCCGGTAAACAGGAAATGTACCTGAAACAACGTCCTGAAGAATTAGAAAAACTGGTTGAGATTGCTAAAATACAAAGCACCGAGGCATCAAACGCAATTGAGGGAATTGTTACAACAAGCACTCGTATCAAGCAGATTGTAGAAGAAAAAACAACACCAAAGAACTGTGATGAGCAGGAAATTGCAGGGTATCGCGATGTTCTTAATATTATTCACGAAAGCTTTGATGCAATTCCTATCACACAGAATTATATTTTACAGCTTCACAAAATATTGTATAGCCACATGAATAATCCTATGGCCGGAAGAACTAAAAGTGTACAAAACTATATTAGTGCCACCTATCCAGATGGCCATGTAGAAACTCTGTTCACTCCACTTGCTCCATACGATACTCCACAAGCTTTAGATAGAATATGTGAGGAATATAATCGTGTCATTGGAAATATGGAAGTTGAACCCCTGATTGCAATTCCAATCTTCATTCATGACTTTCTTTGCATCCATCCGTTCAATGATGGAAATGGACGAATGAGCCGTTTGCTTACAACACTTCTGTTATACAGAAATGGCTTTTATGTTGGCAAGTATATTTCATTGGAAGCTAAGATTGCCAAGAACAAGGATCTGTATTACGACGCACTTGGTCAGGCACAGATTGGCTGGCATGAAGGGACAGAGGCCCCAGTGCCATTTATCAAGTATTTGCTTGGTACTGTTCTTGCTGCATACAAAGATTTCGAAGACGTTTTGAACTTGTTGAAACAAGTTGCCAGCTCTCGAACAGTCAGACGAGCAACCTTACACAAAATAGGTCGCTTCACAAAGCAGAATATTCGTGAGCTTTGCCCTTCGCTTAGCGTCAGCTCTATAGAGGGCTCACTAAGAAAATTAGTCGCATCTGGTGAACTAAACGTGAAGGCTCAGGAAAGAACACTTGCTATTTTAGAATAAAATAATACCATTAAGTATTTTATATTTCCCTTAAACATTTCCATTTTTTAAGGGAAAGTCACCGTGATTAAGGTTAAGCATCTGCAAATGCAGGTGCTTTTCTTTGCTCAAATTTAGGAAGGAGTGTGATTATTATGAGCATTTTAAGCGGACTATTCCGGTCAAGAGACAAGCCCACCAACAGCACTAACGGCAGCACTTACCGTTTCCTGTTTGGTGGCAGTAATTCCGGTAAAGCGGTGAATGAGCGAAGTGCCATGCAGATGACTGCCGTCTACCCTTGCGTCAGAATTCTTTCCGAGTCTATTGCTGGCCTGCCGGTTCATGTTTATCAATACACCGACTCCGTCAGCAAGGAAAAGGCTATCAAGCATCCGCTGTATCACCTGATACACGATGAACCAAATCCGGAAATGACATCCTTTGTCTTCCGGGAGACCCTGATGACGCACCTGCTTCTTTACGGAAATGCCTATGCGCAGATTATTCGAAATGGCAAGGGCGAAGTCATCGCACTCTATCCATTGATGGCCAACCGAATGAGCGTAGACCGTGACGATAAAGGCCATGGGACGAGGAAACAGTATTGATGTCAGGTTGCCCCCCCCGATAGTTCTCGGGAACAAATCGACTAACCGCTTTCGTCCCGGTTATTATCATTATTTCTCGGAAACAAATAGCAGTTTTTTAATTCTTTCAAAAGACATCTGCTATTAGTCTTTTTAGGATACTTCCATATTGTAATTAATTCATCTGATAGCATTTCTGCTCTGGCTAAAATTTCATCTTCGCCCCATTTGCTTACAGTTGTCAAATAACTGCTAATTTTTATTGGTGTGTGTCTATATCCTATGGCATTTCCTGCCTTGTCAGTACAATCAACTTTATCCGAGAACCTCTTATTCTGATACTCAGAATTATACCCAGTTAATGTAAGATTGCCAATTGTATGGACATAGGTTTCATGAATTCGATTCGCATCTGCTCCAAGGTCAGATTTCCAATCATCAGACAGTGTTTGCGGCATAATATGTTCAATTGTATACTCCGAAGTAGGAACATACTCTTTTCTTCTATTATTCTCAAGTTTATCCAGAATTGTTTTAGTCCTGGAAGAACTTAATGAATAATTTTTAGGGTTTTGAGCGTGTCCTTAATTTCAGTATCACTTGGCATTCTCTGTGCCCAAGTCAACGAAAAGAGATTTGCTTTAAATGATTTTAACTGATTGGTAGCATTAAGGCTCTTCAGCATAGAAATACAGACTGGTCCAGCAGTATTAGTTGGCAATGCACATATAGCTCTACGCATCCAATACGATTCCATAATTGTAAGAATTTCAACAACATCGTCATCAACGATGAGGCCATCATTTCTGTCCGAGAGAAGTTTTAAGATTGCTGGAGTAATCTTAAACTGTCCTGTCTTCCGGACCTTAAATAAGGCTCTTTGTATACGTGTGCCTTTATCAGAAGCGGTATTCCATTCTGTATAGTACTTAGAATACTGATGGATTTGTTTTACAATTCCTTCTGTTCCAGCAGCTTTGTTCTCATAGTAGTAATTTTTGAATACATCATAATAATCTCCAACTAACTGCCGCTGCAAAACAGACGTCATATAATAATTGAAGAAACTTCAAATTGAGAAGACTCACCAGATTCCATTCCGAGAGCTTTCTCCATAGGATGCCAATATTCCAGATACAGTTTTGTCTGCTTTGACGGCTCGACTGTCATCAGGAGAAAATTGCGAATTTTGTCAGCAGTAGAAAGCGGCAATCCTGTACTATTCACCGTCTCAAATACTAACTGTGCATTATCTTCGGGAACAAGACAGATGTCGACTAATCTCAGCTTTTTATTCCATCATACACCAATTGAGGTTCAACATTACTGTCACAAAGAGCCTTGTAGATGATTCCATAATTCTCGAAAATCTTGCTCCTTTTAATATCATCCGGCTTAGTTCGATTTTCAAGAAGTTTCATCCATGCATAGAAGTCTTCTTCATTTAACCTTACTTTGTAATATGTATCCCCAGTCTCGTCCTCATTTGTCAGATATCTGCGAGACAATTTTTCTAATGATGTGGTTGCTTTATTATAATCAGCATCATCAACTATTTTCGCTCTTGTGTAGTCCCCAAGAGCAAGTAACACAATTGAGATTGTAGTAAGACGCTGCTGTCCGTCAATCACCAAATATTCCTTTACTGCGGAAGCATGCATCGCGTCCTGCTTTGCAAGATAGATGACAGAGCCAATAAAATGACAAGGCCTTTCATTATCTTTTGCCACCTTTAGAATGTCATCTATCAATTTAAGCAATTATCCTTCTTCCAGCTATATTTTCGCTGATAAATAGGAACATAGTATTGAGCCTCTGCCCCTAAAAACTTTGTCAATTCTGTATCTATCGCTTTCATAGTGTGCTCCTTTATTGCCCATTCCATCACATCATGCTCTTAAGGATTACAGATGCAATGTTTTTTCCCTCACGCCAGTCACTTCCAGTCTTAGCAATCGTGGTTTTATATCGTCCATCGCCGTAATAGGTGAGTCGATAATGCTTACCTTCCTCAGTAATCTCAAAGCCCAATTCTAAAAGCTGCTGACGCATTGAAGCCGATAAGGTTTTGTAATCCTTAAACAAAATCTTCACGGTGCGTTCTCTTTCGTCTCGAATATTCTGATAATCGTTAGCATTAAGCACATCAGTCAGAGCATCCCATCTTCTTGTCTTCTCACCAAGATTTTTGAGTTTCTCAGCAATAGCGTCCAGAATCATCTCTCTGATTTCGCCTTGATAAAATTCTTCCTCTTCGCCCAAATACAGTATCGGCATATTATCTGCACTACTCATTTTAGAACGCAACCCTTGGTTCTCGTAAGTAAGGATTTCATTTGCATGGGTCAATTCTTCAACCTGTTTTTTCAGCTTTTGAATGTCCTCGTCTACAGATTCAATCAGTTCATCTGCTTCTGCTGCCACGCGGTTTTTCTCAGATTCAGCCGCCAGCAATTCTGCACCTCTCATACTCAATCGATCTCTAAGAAGTGCATTATTTACGCCTTGCCAAGTATACAGCTTATCCATCATTTGAGCGTTGCAGTACTGAATTACACTACGAATAACCTTTTCAGACAAAACAGCATCAATTCCATCGTATGCACGATATAGATACTTCTTATGACCATATGCACTATTGGGGAAGTATACACCGATAGCGCCGTTGAATTCATTTTTGTTATCACACTGCCGACGGATTCTTTCGTTCAGCCATGTACCTTCTTCAACAAGCACATGGGCAACACCTTTCAACCTTCCAGATAATTTCCAAATATCCACCGGATCTTCACCGTAGTATGTTTTGGAGATATACACAACAGGGAGTCTATACCTTGAAGTGCCATTGATTACATCCGTCAACAAGTCGACATTATCAGCTTTAATGAAAATCGGCTTGCGGAGCATTGGCAAAATTCCATCATCCTTCAAATAGCCGTGTTCTATCAGTAGAGTGATAAAATGCGGTGTAGAAAAGGTTGGGTCAACGGCCAGCGCCTCTTCCAAATAACTACGATCGAGTTGAATAGACATTCTCATGTCATTAAAATTCATAACGTAGTCGGTATCCCAGACCACACCATCTGCTTCGGTTTTTTCATAGCGAACCGCGATGATGTTCTCATTTCGGTATTCCTCGATAGCAAGCCACAGTGTCTCGGTACCATATCGGACATTTCGTTCGCCATTCCATTCGATACCTTGAATTATATTTTCTTCATGAGGACTGCCCTGATTCCACTCCAGAACCAGCTGGATAAAGGAGTCCTTTGTCATTGTATCATTGATTTCAAGTAGCGTAGAAAATAACAGCATATGACATCTTGCCTCCGTATTTTACACAGAAAGAGACATGAGATTCTTTCTCAGAGCCTGTCCCTCAATAGGAACATAGCAGGAATCCACAATAAGTTCTCTTCCCAGAATATCTTCCAGTGCAATGGTCTGCCATATTTCCAGCAGAACCGGGTTGTTTTTCAAAATTGTGTTAATATTCTCAAGCACCAGCGGACTGCTCAGTTTATCGAGCATCGCACGACCATCGGTAATGTTTCCGGCTGAATCAACGATATTTGCATGGGCAATCTTCCAGAGTTTTTTCTCACTGAGGAGTCTAAGGATAAAGGCATCCACAAACTCTTTCTGTGCCTCTTCTTTTGTATTTTTTAAACTATTTTCTGTCACATAATTTACTTTATTATCCCAGGATTTTCTTATTTGCTCACAACTATATGTTTTTCCTTTTTCACTTTCGTAACACTGCAAATAATTCTTTCCGAATGATTTCTTAATAATAGGCATATCACCATTCTCCTCTACTCACATCACTTCTACCCAATAATCTCCATATTCTTTATATTTTATTAGCATGATGACGATATCCGAACGAAACAGCTTATACATTCCACTTATTCAACTAATTCATTCCCTGCCCTCTTAACTTTGTATTTTTTGCCTGATTTTCAAAAATTCAATCCTCCTACAAGTCCGTTCCTAACTTCGGTAAATCATTTAAACTTACTGTTTCCAATGTCTGCAACTGCTGTACAGCTAATTGCCGGAGTAATTCCATTCTCTCTTTTTGCATCTTCCCCTGATTAATCAATACTGCATTATAACTTCCAAATTTGCAAGCACCAACAACTGATTTAGAGTTGCCACATCCCGCATATTCCCTTTTGCTGCTGAATTTTCATCTTTCCACTGTTTCGCTGTCTTACCAAACAAAACAACATTCAACATATCCGCTTCATTGGCATAGGTATATGCCACTGCGCAGGTGTTAATTCTGGTGGAATCAAATTATCCTTAATTGCATCTGTATGTATCCTGTAATTTAGTTTAGATATTTCTCTGTTTAAGTTCCAATTCAAAGATAACCGGCTATTCTCATCTGCCTTTAATCTCCTGTAATCCTTCATGATATATAACTGGAATTCTGGAGAAATCCACGTTACAAAAGACATAGCAATATCACTATGAGCATATGTTCCGCCATAACGTCCCGCTTTTGATACAATACCAATCGCATTCGTAGTTTCTATCCATTTCTTTGGTGACATTGTAAATGCGTTTGCTCCTGCCTGCTTTCTAAACCCCTCGAATTCGAGGGGGTTAAAATCTGGATTGTGCAGCCTTTCCCATAATCCCAAAAATTCTATTACATCTCGATTTCTCATCCAATTTTGTATAACCGCTGTTGGGTCATCACTTTTATATCGAGCGATATCTGTCAATGAAATAAATTCATTTTCAAAGTCCTGCGTGTAAATTCCGATATCTATCCCATTGGCATGAATCGTTTCTTTTATTACCTTTCCCATTGCACCTCCTACAACCATGTCCAATATGTTCTTCTTGTTACTAACATCTTACTTAAAGTCTTTTACTTCTTACTTTCATCTTCCCACATCTTCTGATACTTTTCTGCTGCACACATCTTCAACCAATGGCAAATAGACACCATACGCTTCTTGATAAAGTTTACTGATTTTCTCCGCAATCTGATATGTACTTTCTTCCATCAAATCACCTCAAAATATTTAAGAGCATCCTTTATTGCCTCCACTTTCTCTTTCGGTGGATGCTTTCTCGGTTGGTTCAATTCTTCCACAGCATTAGAGGCATCATACATGGTCAGCCCCAGAGACCTTTTACTTCTGCGATATATGCAGTATGTACCTTGAATCCATATTTCTTCTCAACATACTCCTTGTATCATTTATATGTGATTTTCGGTTTCGGCTGATATTTCTTCGCTCGTTCCGCAATTGCATTCAACGATATCTTATCATCATCTTCTCCAAATTCCACTTTCACATTAATCTTGCTATCTGGTGACTTGTGGGACAGAAGCACAATACTTTCTACATGAACGGTCTCACAGACTGATCGACTGCGTCATCTTCTCCACCCGGTATCCCGCCATCTGCATCATCTCAAGATCCCGTGCAAGACTGGTCATCTTGCAGGAAATATAAACGATCCTGTCCACTCCATACTCAAGAATCTTAGGCAGTGCTTTCGGATGGATACCATCTCTCGGCGGATCAAGACGATCACATCCGGCTTCTCCTCGATCTCGTCCAGCACCTTAAATACATCGCCTGCTATGAATTACAATTAGAAAGTCCATTGCGGAGAGCATTTTCTTTTGCAGCTTCTACTGCCTCCTCGATGATCTCCACACCAATCACTTTCTTTGCAACCGGAGCCAGCACCTGACCGATCGTTCCGGTTCCACTGAACAGATCAAAAACTGTCTTATTCTCAATATCTCCGATGTATTCCCGGACAGTCTCATACAATACCTCTGCTCCCCTGGAATTTGGCTGGAAGAAAGAAAACGGGGTGATCTTAAACTGCAGTCCGAGCAGCTTTTCATAAAAGAAATCCTGACCATAAAGGATTCTTGTCTCATCACTTTTTACAACATCTGAAAGTGAATCATTCAGGATATGAAGGATTCCTACGATCTTTCCTTCCAAAGGAAGCTCCAGTAACTGTTCTTTTAATTCTGTCAGGTCATGCTCTTCCTGCGTAGTCGTTACAAGGTTCACCAGAATCTCTCCGGTCGTATCCCCCCGTCTCAGAAGTAAATGCCGCAGATATCCGGTATGCTGCATTTTCTTATAATAGCTTACATTCCACTCCCTGAAATATGCAAGAACACAGGAAAGGATCTGATTCATATCCCGATGGACCAGTTGGCAGTCTGCTGCTGTCAGGACATCATATGTGCTTCCTTTTTTATGCAGTCCGAGAGAAAGCGGACCGTCCTTATATTCATCTCCAAAAGAAAACTCCATTTTATTACGATAATGAAACTCTTTTGGACTTTCTTTTACACTCTCAAAAATATAATCGCCCTTTACGACAGGATCCATGATCCGATGGATCTGTCCCTCTTTCATCTTTACCTGTTCTTCATAGGACATAGTCTGGTACATGCATCCACCACAGGCCGGGAAAATACTACAGACCGGCTCCCTAGTCTCCAGCGGTGATTTTTCCAGCACTTCCAGAAGTCTTCCTTCTCCATTTCCCCGCTTAAATTTATTGATCATAAAGCGGACTTTCTGACCCGGGATACCATTTTTCACCGTGACATATTTTCTTCCTCCGGAATATAAATTCATTCCCTTATTCGGGAAATCCACTCTCTCGATTATGCCTTCATAGATCTGTCCTTTTTTTCATTATTTCCTCCCAACAAACAAAACAGACAGGGTGTACTCCAACCGTCACATCCTGTCTGTATTCTTCTTACTGTGCTATTACCATCCTGAACTTATACCTGATCATCCTCATCGAAATAATCGTCAAAATCGTCATCAAAATCATCTTCAAAATCTTCCAGATAATCCGGTGTCACAAAACGGAATACCGCATATGCAATGGCTGCGATTCCTGCAATCGCACCAATAATTGCAAGTACCCATACAACCGCATTCTTCTGCTTCTCTGCCTCGTTCTTATGCAGGATTTCTTTTAATTTTGATTCAGCGATCATATCCTCTAATTTTTTATTCATATCTGCACATCCTTCTAACCTCTCACAGGTTACGACTGATTTTTGTATATTATAACACTTAAGCTCTGTTATTACTACCGCTTTCGGAGATTTTTCCTAAAAACTCTGTCCCGGTTCTCACATCATAATCATCTTTTCTGATCGGCTGACAGTCCACAAACCTATGAAATCTTTACCAGTTTGCGAACTTTGCAAACATCTTCCTGACTCCTGCACTGTCAAAATCCACCGTTACTTCATAATCTCTGCCACCGGACCGAATCTCAAGAACGGTTCCCTCCCCAAACTTCACATGACGCACCCGGTCTCCTTCTGCATAATCAGGACTGCCACCTGATCCTGCTGCAAGCTGGCTGCCTTTTTGAAGAGATGCCAGTCCCTGGCTGCTCTTACCCGAAGAAACTCCGCTGCTTTTTCCTGCCCCGTTGCTATAAGCCGCACCGAAAGCCCTTGCCCGGAATGCTTCTCTTGCATGTGCATATGTATTCTGCTGTACCGGCACTTCCGTCTCTGGTTCAATCCTGCGGCTTCCTGTATCCAGAAGTTCTGCCGGAATTTCCTTAATAAAACGTGAAATCTTATTATACTGGGTCTCGCCTCTGACCATCCTTCTTCTTGCACAGGTAAGCGTCAGCTCCTGCTCTGCTCTTGTAATCCCCACATAACAAAGCCGTCTTTCTTCTTCAAGATCATCTCTGTCGTCTGATGTGATCGTCATATAACTTGGAAACAAGCCATCTTCCATTCCTGCCAGATATACATGAGGGAACTCCAGCCCTTTGGCACTGTGCAGTGTCATAAGGACAACATAATCCTGTTCTTCATCCAGACTGTCAATATCCGCAACCAACGCCACTTCTTCCAGAAAAGCACTCAATGTAGCCGGTTCATCTCTATCTTCTGCTGCCTCTTCGTATGCGGCTGCCTTATTGATCAGTTCATCAATATTTTCCTTTCTCGCCTGTGCATCCTCTTTATCCTCGGAATCCAGACTCTCCATATATCCCGTCTTTTCGATCACTTCCCGCAGCAGATCCGTAATGCTCATCTGTCCGGTAAGCCCTTTAAAATATTCGATCAGAGCTGCAAAAGAATCCAGCTTTGCTGCACTTCTTCCGATTCCAGGGATCAACTCGGGAGCCATCAGCGTCTCATAAAATCCAAGCCCACGTTCTGCAGCAGACTCCTGGATCCGGTTGATCGTAGTCAGACCAATGCCCCTTTTGGCACATTAATGATTCTTCGTACCGCAATATCATCCATTCCATTATCAATCGTCTTTAAATACGCAAGCAGATCTTTGATCTCCCGGCGGGCATAAAAGTTGACACCGCCCACAATCTTGTACGGGACATTCATCGCAACAAATTTTTCTTCCAAAAGACGGGACTGTGCATTCGTTCTGTAAAGCACCGCGTGGTCATTATATGATGCTCCTGCCCTTACTTCCTTTTTATATCTTCTGCAATAAAATCCGCCTCATCATATCCTGTATCAAACTGCCTTAAATGAACCAGCTCTCCCTCCCCGTTGGCAGTCCATAAAGTCTTTTCTTTCCTGCCTTTATTATTGGCGATTACCCGGTTCGCTGCATTCAGGATATTGCCCGTGGAGCGGTAATTCTGCTCCAGCTTTATGACACAGGCATCTGAAAATTCATGCTCAAAATCCAGAATATTGCGGATATTCGCTCCACGAAACTTGTAGATCGACTGGTCATCATCTCCCACCACGCACAGATTCCGATACTTTCCGGCAAGCAGTCTTACAAGCTGGAACTGCACTGTATTCGTATCCTGATACTCATCGACCATAATATAGCGAAACCGCTCCTGATAATTCTCCAGCACATCCGGCTGCGTCTGCAGAAGCTGAACCGTCTTCACCAGCAGATCATCAAAATCCAGTGCGTTATTCGCCTTCAGTTGTGCCTCATACTCACGGTATACTTTTGCAATCTTCAGCTTTGCAAAATCTCCTCCTGCATTCAGTTCAAACTCATCTGGAAGGATCAGTTCATTCTTGGCAGAAGAAATCGCCGACATAAGGCTTCTCTCTTTAAAAACCTTTGTATCAATGGCGACCTTTTTACAGACTTCTTTCATCAGAGTCTTCTGATCGTCTGTATCGTAGATCGTAAAACGGTTATCATACCCAAGCCGGTCTATAAATCTTCTTAAAATCCGCACACACATCGAATGAAAAGTGCTTACCCAGATGCTTTCCGAGCCAAAGCCCACCAGGGAATCCACCCTTTCTCTCATCTCTCCTGCTGCCTTGTTCGTAAACGTGATCGCCAGGATATTCCACGGATTCACATTCCGCTCTTCGATCAGATATGCGATCCTGTGCGTCAGTACCCGGGTCTTTCCCGAACCTGCACCCGCCAGGATCAACAGAGGTCCATCTGTATGATATACCGCCTCTCTCTGGGGTTCGTTCAATTTATCATAAATACTCATAAAACTGCTCTCCTATCTACTGATTATGCCTCTGCATACCCATCATTTGTATCTTCCATTATCGAACATACATTCTTGATTGTCAAGTCTATGTTATTCTTAATTTCGTCGAGATCATTCTGTTACTGTTCCTCTGCATTATTCTGAGTTTTTACTTGCCATATAGTTTTAAATACTATATAATGAGTCTATTGAGGTGATAACATGACTATAGATATGAATGATATGCTTAACAGCATTTTAAATGAACTTTCCCATCTTCAATATGTGCATCCGGGTGACATCCCGAATATTGATCTTTATATGGATCAAGTCACTACTTTTATGGATGAACAGCTCGCTTCTACCAAGCGATATAAAGAGGATAAGATCCTTACCAAGACCATGATCAACAATTATACAAAGAACAATCTTCTTCCGCCGCCTGTGAAGAAGAAGTATTCCCGGGAGCATATGCTGCTTCTCATTTTTATCTACTATTTTAAAAGTATTTTGTCGATCAAAGATATCGAAACGGTACTAAAGCCATTGACGGAAAAATATTTCTCCGGAATGATACAATGGAACTTTCCTCTATTTATGAAGAACTCTGCCACATGGAAAAAGAACGGCTCGACTCGCTGAAAGACAGCGTATCTTCCGCTTATGATAAGGCAGGAGAAGCTTTTGACCAACTTCCTGACGGAGAAGACAGGGATACTCTCCAAAAGTTTGCTTTTATCTGTAATCTCAGTTTCGACGTATATCTGAAAAAGATGATGATCGAACGGATTATTGATGATATCGCAGCTCCTTCTTCTAAGAATAAGAAGGACTGATATTTAAAAAAAGACACGTTCCAATGGTTGCAGCCACAGGTTCGTGTCTTTTGTATTCTGCGTCCGAAGATCCCCGGCCAAAGATCCGCTCATACTTTTCTCCGAACTATCTTTCCACTTTCTATTCTTCTGCAGTTGATGAATCTTCTTCCTTTTCTGTAAGTCCGATTCTCTCAAAGACCATATCATATCCGTCATTTCCGTAGTTCAGTGAACGGTTGACTCTGCTGATCGTTGCTGTAGACGCTCCGGTCTTCTCTGCTATCTCAAGATATGTCTTTTGCTCTCTGAGCATCCTTGCCACTTCAAAACGCTGGGAAAGCGAAGCAGTTCGTTGATCGTACAAGATATCTTCAAAAAGTATAACATTCTTCTTTATTTTCAAGGCTTAAAATGGCATTAAAAAGATAATCAACCGCCTCAGTCCTTATTTTCTTGCTCATGAAACCAATCTCCTTTTCACCCTCGTTTAATTACTGTTACATTTTAGCACACTAAATTTGTAAAGTCTACTACTTTATTTTTTCCATTCCTCGACAGTTTCCATCTATATCTTTGATTTTTCCATTGTCCAAACTGACACAAAATGCTATAATACTTCTGTTATTAATTTTGTCATTGACAAGGAGAGGAGTACATAATTAATATGAAGTGTCCATCATGTGGTAAAGAACTTGAGCGTATGAAAAGACAAGTCGGCACAACGGAATCCGGAGATCCGATCTTCAACGAATATGCAGTCTGCCGTGACTGTAAGAAGCAGTGGAATCTCGACAGGCAGCGTGCCAGGAAAATAGCTGCAAAAAAAGAGGCTGAACAGGCAGAAGCAAAGCCAGTCGATAAAGCTGAAAGCAAAGTCGCTGTCAGACCTGCTGAATCATCCGTATCCAAGAAGGGTGCAGCAGAAGAAAGCCCGGCTGCCAAAAAGCCTCCAGTCAAAAGATCTGCTGCCGGCTCTGACGCTGAAAAAGTAAAGGAAACCGAAAAGAAAGCCGGAGCAAAACCTGCGAAAAGACGCAGACTGACAGACGCAGAAGGAAAACCTGTACGTCCGAAGGCTTCAAGACCGATCAGTAATGATGAAACTGCTGAAATTCCGAGAAACCGGAAAAAGACCAGTCAAAAAGAAAGTCAGACCTGCTTCTACAGAAGAACCGCTTTCCACAAAGACGCCAGGGGAGAAAAAGGCGTCCGCAAAGAAACCGGTCAAGAAGCGTCATCCTGAAGAAGCTTCTGATACTAATAAAGCTTCTGATGAGCAGAAATATGGAAATATTCCTGCAGAGCAGGTTCGTACAAAGCGTGAAAAGGCAGTACGCAAAGGATATGAAGAGATGCTTGCGACAGATCCTGACAGCAAATTTGCCAAAAAGAAGAAAAAGGACGAAGATCCTGATGAGAAGAAGTAAAAGATACAAAGAAAAAAGAGCAGTACGGCGATGAGTATGATGATGATGAGTACGAATATGATGATGTACCAAGATTCAGACCTGCCGTATCATCCTTGGTATCCTCTCACTTCTCGGTTTCGGATATCTGATGTACAGAGGATTTACACTTGGACTGAGCAGCACCTCTTCAGACGGTTCTGCTACTTCCGGTATGGTTTATGTGATTTTGGCACTCTGCATGCTGGTTTCAGCTCTGCTGTATTTCATCATGGTGAATCGTTATACGATCTTTGCATTCCTTGCACCAATGCTGTTCTATCTGGCAAGTGCCGGATTTGCATTCCTGAAACGCGGAAGCGAACTGGAACTGCTGATTGTTGCCGGTGTAAGTGCTGCTTTCGCAGTCATCTCACTGATTCTTGGTATTGCCTCCAGAGGCGGAGATTATTACTATGAAGATGACGACGAGGACGAGGATTATGAAGATCCTTTCGAAGACGAACATGATAACTGATCTTACTCAGATTGTTGAGCTCAAATAAATTACAGAATGATGATCGGGGAATATCCCCGACAAATCCATCAATCCGGCAGATAGTCCGATTGATGGATTTTTTATATGAGAGAGCTTTTTATATGAAAGATTTTTTATCAGGAGTCTTTTTCCAGATCAGACCGGATGCCTTTCCTTTTTATACAGCCTCCAACACTTCTTTTATATCTCCCTGTATACAAAGAGACCTTCTGCTTATTTCTGTCGGAGCAAATGCTTCTCCATAATTGATACTGACATAATACGCAGACGGATTACTGTAAGCCATCTGCCAGAACGGGTATTTGATAATTCCCGGGGTATTCATGCCGACTCCCAGCTCCAGAAATACAATCTTCAGTCCCTTATGCCGGGCAAGGAACTCTTCATATCTTTCTTTTGCACGATACCATCCCTCATCCTGAACAAAAGTATCATCCGCCCTTAAATTCATTGTCATCGGCTTTTTACATAGCGGACAATATGGGATCAGTTCTGTCGGAATCTTCATATTCTTCTGCCGGGCAACCATCTCCCGGATAATCTCTTCATTATCATATGTACTCTGGTGGCAAGGTTCACTGCATTGGAACAGTCCATAATCTCCCTGTGTATAGAAAAGCCGATGCCTGTCAAAACCTGTTTTCTGAAACTGATGGTCAACATTGGTTGTCAATACAAAGTAATCTTTGTCTTTTACCAGTTCCAGTAATTTTTATATGTCCCGTTCTCGCAGTCCATGTAGCGGTTGATAAAAATATATCTTGACCAGTATGCCCAATATTCCTCCAGGCTTTCAAAGGGATAAAATCCACCGGAATACATATCTGTAAAACCGTATTTTTCACTGAAATCTGAAAAATACTCTTCAAATCGCTTTCCAGAATATGTAAATCCTGCCGAAGTAGATAATCCTGCCCCCGCCCCGATCATCACTGCATCCGCATCCTGCAAAACTTCTGCCAGTTTCCCGGATTTATCCGAGCAGTCTTTTGTAGATGTCGTAATCTTCTTCTTTAAAAACATTAAAAACCACCTTTTCAATCCTTTCATCTGATTCCAGGAACTCCTGCACTGTCTGCACAGCAATCCCTGCGGCTTTTTTCTGTGGAAAATGAAATTCTCCTGTAGAAATACAGCAAAAAGCAATACTTTTCAGCCCGTTATCAGCAGCAAGTTCCAGGCAGGAACGATAACAGTCTGCCAGTTTCCTGCAATGTCCTCTTGTCAGCATCCTCCCCACAACCGGCCCCACCGTATGCAATACATAGCGACATGGAAGATTATAAGCCGGCGTGATCTTTGCCTTTCCAATCGGTTCGTCATGTTCCTGTTTCCTCATCAGCCTGTCACATTCCAGTCGGAGCTGTATCCCACTGACACTGTGAATGATATTATCTACACAGGAATGGCAGGGAACAAAGCACCCTCTCAAAGCACTGTTGGCAGCATTTACAATCGCATCAATCTTTAGCGTTGTAATATCTCCACGCCAGAGTACCAGCCTTGGATCTTCAGGCGAAACAGGTAATGAATCGCTGTCAATGATTCCTTTTTTCTTCACTTCTTCAGTCAGATATTCATCCTGAACTGCGAGAAACCGCTCGCTGACCGGCCGTGGAGGACGCACATTCATAAGGCTTCTTAAAAGCCTTTTCTGATCTTCCTCCCCTGCCGGTATCTGTAGATCCTGATATGCCGGCTGTTCTTCCAGCAGTTTCTGAATTAAATAATTTCTTCTTTCATTCTGATCCATCTTAGTTCCTTCTTTCAATCGCTTTCACCGGACAGTTCTCATAACATCCTCCACAATGCAGACAATGCTGTTGATCAATCCGGAAGGGAGTCTCCTTCATGATACATTTCTGCGGACATTTTTCCAGACAGCTTCCGCATCCAATGCATTTTTTTGTTATGTAGTAGCCCTTTTTCTTTATTGTAGCATTTCCCAGCGAATAGGTCTCTCTGAAAATAGGATTAACACCAAGATGAAAATATTCTATTTCTGCCCGGTCTATGCAGAAGACAATCCCGATCTTTCGCGTATCTCCCGGATATACATTTGCCAGATAGGGCTGTTCCTCAAAAATCCGGTTCATCCATTTTTCCTGTTCTTCTTCAGCCACTGCACAGGCCTTTCCTGACATGCGGATCATTTCTTTATATTTTGTATAGCAAAGAATCTGAACTCTGCCATCGTCCATAAGCTCTTTACAGAAATTTTTTCCTCTTGCAGTAAAAAAAATAAATTGCATCCGGTTCATAGTGGATCGCACTGATATTTCTGATCTGCGGTGCACCTTCCTGATCCACTGTGGCAAATGCCAGAACTCCAGCCAGTTTCATTTTTTAAGACAAGTTGCCAGATTCATCTTTTCTCCTCCAATTCTACTGTTGTTCCGTTGCCGGTTCTACTCCCTCTTCAATTACTGATTCGGTTACGGATTCTGTTACCGCTTCTATAATCTTGATCCGTCCCGGCTTTCTTGGTTTTCTATGAGGCTGTTCCCCTTCGATATACCCAAGGATCACAAATCCCTGGCAGGAATAATTTGCAGGAATCTCCCACTCTTTCAGCAATCGCTGTCCTTCTTCCGAGCAAACGTTTCTGCACCCCGGGAAATGATACAGGATGCAATCCCCAGTTCAGTTGCCTGCAGAACCATATTTTCCATCATACAAAAAGCATCCGCTGTCCTGAAGGGAAAATTGTCCTGACAATTTTCCCTGCTGATCTGCTGATCGGTATATTTCCTTATAGAATGTCTTTCTTCGATCAGGTCCATCAACATGATAATCGCTCCCCCGTTCTTTCATTTTTCATCTTCCAGCACTGAGGATCTGCCCTGTAAAAATCACCATTCGTTCCATTTGCTACTGCCGGACAACCTCTGCACCACGCTTTCAGCTCGCATTTACTACATTTTATAAATCGGTCATATTCTCTGTATTTTTCCATCTGACAGACCCATACATCCGCCAGTCTGTCCTCAAACATATTGGCAATCCTGCTGTCCGTCACTCTACGGCACGCCATCACATCTCCATTGGATGCAATGGTAATATGACAATTACCACAGTTACAGCCTCCATAGATCATTCCTTCTACAGAATTTTCCGGCAGATGGAACTGCCCTTTCTCATATTCATACAGAGTCCACAGATGATCTTTCTTATTAAAATATGTTTCGCATCCTGCCGCTTCATATGCTTTGTACTTTGTATCACAATTTCCAAAGTTCCCGGTACTCCTGCGGTGTCATATTGGTATCAACTTCCCCTCCGGTTGGAACATAGCGTGAAAATGCGTAAACCTTAACTTTTGCTTTTACCACAGCATCAATAATGTCCGGTATTTCTTTTATATTGGTCTTTGATACCGTACTCATAATGATACTTTTGATTCCTGCACGGTTCAGGCATCCGACTTTTTCCAGCGTAAGATCAAAACTTCCCGGCTTTCTGAACCAGTCATGTGTCTCTCTCATGCCATCCAGAGACATCTGATATTTTTCACAGCCGCAGACCTTTAACATTTTACAGATTTCATCATCCAGATGAAATGGATTTCCCATCAGTGTAAAAGGGATCTTTTTGCTTTTCAGTAATACCATCAGTTTCCAAAAATCCGGATGGATGACAGGATCTCCGCCAGTAATGTAAAAATAAGGGATTCTGTGATATCTCCTGCAAAAATCCTCGCAATTTGCCACCACTTCCTGCATCTGATCCCAGGTCATGCTTTTTAATTCCCTGCATCCTTCTCCTGAAAATATATAGCAATGTTTGCATCTCTGATCACATTCATCTGTAATATGCCATTGAAAAGAAAAATACTGACTCATCCTGTCCTTTCCTCCTGAATTTTATTCCTGGTTATCTGATGCCCCGCATGCTGTTCCGCAGCGCTGCCGGTTCTCATTCTCCCTGATTCTGACTGCC
>ENA-OQDF01000098-OQDF01000098.1-human-gut-metagenome-genome-assembly--contig:-NODE-98-length-29681-cov-1.835149_pt1 | contig 29681 bp, 36 predicted proteins | sample MGYA00242769_ERZ504597 | MGnify/ENA primary metagenome ERZ504597 (study PRJEB26092, sample SAMD00036305) | human gut metagenome | host: Homo sapiens | study: EMG produced TPA metagenomics assembly of...
CCTTCCTTCACGATATAGGTTTTCTGACCTTCCACACCCTCATCGTCGAAATTCAACGGCTCCACGATTGAAGGCGATGGTACCGTCATCCACCACGTTGATATGCTCATCGCACACCTTCTTTCCCAAAAGGTCGCAGAAAATGGAAGTACGTTTACGGTTGAAGTCAGCCTCAAAAGCATGTCCTATGGCTTCGTGCAACAAGATACCCGAACCGCCAGCCCCATCACGACGGGCATTTCGCCACCTTTGGGTTTCACAGCCTTGAACAAGATAGCAGTCTTATCCACCGCCTCACGTGCAATAATATCCACGATGTCATCCGTCATGAATTCAAAACCCTTGCGGTAAGAACGACCGGCATAACCGTTCTCCATCTTTCCATTCTCTTCCATGATGCAGACTGCCATAAAAGAAACCATCGGACGGTAGTCGTAGTAGCTCACGCCCTCGGAATTACAGAACAGCACGTGCGATGTACTGTCAGAAAGAGAAGCCTGCACCTTACGTACACGATTGTCCAAAGAGAAAATCTTTTCGTTCAGCTTTTCTAAATAAGGTATTTTTGCCTTGACACTCACGTCCTCCCAAGGTTCAGTGACGGCATAGCGGCTTTTGGCAATTGTCTTTTCCGTCAGTCCTACAGATTTCCGGCCTTGCCCGAAGAGGCGATACGGGCAGCAGTACGTGCAGCACGCAGCATTTCTTCCATAGTTACCCCTTCCACATAAGCATAACCCGTCTGGTCGCCTGCCAATACGCGTACGCCCATACCGAAGTCAATGTTAGCTCCACAGTTGTTTACTTTGCCGTCCATCAGAACCACACTGTTGTTGAATGTGTGTTCAAAATAAAGGTCAGCATAATCGCCGCCTTTTTCCAGAGCGGCAGCCATCACTTTCTTCAAGTCAGCCTCCGTCACACCGAAGTGAACCATTGCCGAAGCTACGGCAGACTGATTATCTGCTCCTCCTAAGCTCCGCGTACTGACGCAGGCATAGCCAACGAGGGTACTGCCAGCGAACCTAACATCGCCAGACTTCCCGTCCGCAAGAAATTTCGTCTATCCATCCTTTTCAGTTATTAGTTATAAGATATTGTTTTTTATATCATAGTTATATGACGTAAAAAATAGGAGATTTTGTCACACCTCAGCTTTCCTTTGTTAACAAACTTTCCAATTCCTCTGCATTCAGACGCAGATAGAATTGTCCTTTGTAAGCCACTGAAATGCCTCCGGTCTCCTCCGATACAATGATGGCATGCGCATCAGACACCTGGGAAATCCCCATGGCAGCACGATGCCTCAGCCCCAGTTCCTTAGGAATGTCCAGATTATGGGAAACAGGCAGGATACATCCCGCCGCTTTGATACGTTTCTTACTGATAACCATCGCTCCATCGTGCAACGGACTGTTCTTAAAGAAAATATTCTCAATCAGACGCTGGTTTATATCGGCATTGATAATCTCTCCCGTACGCACCACATCATCCAAAGGCAGATTATGTTCAATGACAATCAGGGCACCAACCTTCTGCTTCCCCATACTGATACATGCCATTACCACCGGCATGATGTCGTCATGTTCCAGCTTCTCTTTCTTGTTACCGGTGAAGAAGCGCACCAGCGCACTGGCATGCTGATGCGAGCCGAGTGTCAGCAAGAAGCGCCGTATCTCGTCCTGAAACAAAATGATAAGCGCCAGCACGCCTACACTGACCAGCTTGTCGAAGATAGAACCGAGCAATTTCATCTCCAGCACCTGCGATACCACCAGCCATATCAAGATAAACACCAGGATACCCGTAAACACATTTATAGAACCGGAGCTTTCATCAGCTTATACGTATAGTACAGCAAAAAAGCCACTAACAGAATATCTAATAAAATCTTTTATTCCAAATTCAAAAAACACGATATCGAATGATTAGGGGTTAGGGACTAGGAATTATTTCGCATAGCTTGCACAATCCGTACGGTTTCCACGGCTTCTTTCACGTCGTGTACGCGGAGAATGTCAGCACCTTTCAGCAGACAGATGGTATCGAGCACCGTAGTACCATTCAGCGCCTCCTGAGGAGTAATGTCCAACAAGCGGTATATCATCGATTACGTGAAACACCTACCAATAAAGGCAACTCAAAAATACGGAAATCTTCCAGATGGGACAGCAATTCATAATTATGCTCTATTGTCTTTCCAAAGCCGAAACCGGGGTCCAGAATGATGTCTTTCACACCTAAGTCACGCAATTGCTGCACCTTGCGTGCAAAATACAAGAGAACCTCTTCCAGAAGATTGTCGTAATGAGGATGCTGCTGCATACTTTGCGGAGTGCCTTGCATGTGCATCATAATATAAGGCACATTCAACGCCGCAACGGTATGGAACATATCCGCATCCATCTCACCGGCCGCAATATCGTTGATGATGGCAACCCCATACTCCTCCACACACATTCTTGCCACATCCGCCCTGAAAGTGTCTACCGACACCACAGCATCCGGCTGTATCTCAAAAAGTATTTTCAGCCCCATACGCAGCCGTTCCATCTCCTCCCGGGCAGAGACATTGTCGGCATTGGGACGGGAAGAGTAAGCGCCTATATCAATAATGGCCGCTCCCTCCGAAACTATCTGTTTCACCCGGCGTACTATTTCCGCCTCTGTCTGTGTACGGCTACCGGCATAAAAGGAATCTGGAGTAACGTTCAGTATGCCCATGACACGGGGTTGAGAAAGGTCAAGCAGCGAACCGTTGACATTTATATATCGGGCAGTTGTAATTTCCATAGGCAGTCTGTTCTATATAGTACCTGCAAATGTAAACAAAAAAGTGGTTTCAAAATACATAAACTCATAAAAACTGATAAGTTTTTTGCTTGTACGGAAGGGAGAGGATTAAAACTATATCTTTGCACGATGGTTTACCACAGATTACACAGATTCACACAGATTGATTTAATTATAAAGTCATGAATATAACAGCTATACATCAGATATTCCTAACATGTACCAGTGTCACTACTGACAGCCGTAACTGCCCCCAAGGTTCTTATTCATTGCACTGAAAGGCGAGTCGTTCAACGGAAATGCCTTTGCCGCCCGGGCGCTGGAAAGCGGAAGTGCTTATGCCATAGTAGATGAAGAAGCCTATGCCCCCGCAGGCGATACACGATACATCGTGGTGGAAAACAGCTTGAAAACCTTGCAACAACTTGCCAATTACCACCGTCGGCAGATGCGTACACCCATCATCGGCATTACGGGTACAAACGGAAAGACCACTACCAAGGAACTGATGTCCACCGTACTTTCGCAAACTCACAACGTGCTCTATACCTTGGGAAATTTGAACAATCACATCGGTGTTCCTCTCACCTTACTCCGCCTGCGCCCTGAACACGAACTTGCCGTAGTGGAAATGGGCGCCAGCCACCCGGGAGACATCAAGGAGCTGGTAGAGATAGCCGAACCTGACTACGGAATCATTACCAACGTAGGAAAAGCCCATCTGGAGGGATTCGGCTCTTTTGAAGGAGTCATCAAGACCAAAGGAGAGATGTACGACTATCTGCGGACGCGGAAAGAAGCTACCATCTTCATCCATAACGACAACCCCTACTTGAAAAAGATAGCCTACGGACTCCACCAGATTGCCTACGGCAGCGAGGACGAGCTGTACATCAACGGACACGTCACCGGCAATTCTCCTTACCTCACCTTCGAGTGGAAAACGGGAAACGAAAGCAAATATCACGAAGTACAAACCCAACTTATCGGTGAATATAACTTCCCCAATGCTCTGGCAGCTGTCACCATCGGACATTTGGTGTGGAACCGGAGCAAATAGATAAAGCACTGGCCGGATATACCCCACAAAACAACCGTTCACAACTGAAAAAACAGCGGACAACACACTGATTATCGATGCCTATAATGCCAATCCCACAAGCATGATGGCTTCCATCAGTAACTTCCGGAACATGCAGGCCAAAAACAAAATGCTGATATTGGGAGATATGCGGGAATTGGGTAAAGACAGTGCCGACGAGCACCAGAAGATTGCAGACTATCTGGAAGAATGCGGATTCAAGGACGTAGCTCTTGTTGGGAAATTGTTTGCCGCCACACGCCACTCTTATCAGAGTTATCCCGATGTAACCGCACTCATCGCAGAGCTGCAAAGAGAGAAACCTTGTGGGAAAACAATTCTGATAAAAGGGTCGAACGGCATCAAGCTAAGTTCCGTAGTTGAATACTTATAATCCTATTTCATCCTTGGCCTTAAAATGAAATAGCCGACCATTGATGCAAGCACCGCTCCCGTGGTATTGGCCGCAAAATCCAGCCAGTCTCCGCCGCGGTATGTCGTGCAGTATTCTTGCAGCAACTCCACCATTCCGCTGAACAAAACGGGACAGACAAACGCCCCTGCCCATGCATGCCATAAAGGGGCGTTGTCTCTCCGGTGAGCGCGAAGAAACTCCAGCCACAGCATTCCCGACATGCCGAAATACATACAGATATGCACCACCTTGTCTATATTGGGAATCTTGCTTATTTCTGTAGAAGGCGGTTTAAAGAATGAAAGATAAATCACCGTCAGAATAATAAAAAGCGACACCGGATATTTCTTAATATAATATAGCATATACCAAATAATCAACGAACTGTGCGCAAAAGTACAGAACATTTTCTATATTTGCATGTTTTAGGTGGTATTAATAACGAATTGAAAGAAAAATCTACGTTTTATGACAAAAAGTGACAGAGCCAACTTCGGAAGCAAATTAGGTGTCATACTTGCCTCGCAGGCTCCGCAGTCGGTTTAGGTAACATCTGGCGTTTCCCGTTTGAGACCGGGAATCACGGAGGTGCAGCATTTATCCTTGTATACCTGGTTTGCGTGCTCATTCTCGGCATCCCCATCATGATTGCAGAATTCCTCATCGGCAGGCGCTCGCGTGCCAATACGGCAAGGGCTTATCAAAAATTAGCACCCGGCACGCATTGGCGCTGGGTAGGACGTATGGGCGTACTGGCAGGATTCCTTATTCTGGGATATTACTCCGTTGTGGCAGGATGGACACTTGAGTTTATCGGGGAAGCAGCCACAAATAGTTTTGCCGGGAAATCGGCAGCCGATTTCATCGCATCCTTCAACAGCTTTGTCAGCAACCCCTGGCGTCCGGTCATCTGGCTGGTGCTGTTCCTGCTGGCCACCCATCTCATTATTGTCAAAGGAGTGGAAAAAGGTATTGAAAAATCAGCCAAAATCATGATGCCGATGCTGTTTGTCCTATTGATAATCCTTGCCATCTGCTCTATATCTCTGCCCGGAGCAGGAGCAGGTATTGAATTCCTGCTGAAACCGGACTTCAGCAAAGTGGACGGCAATGTGTTCCTTGGAGCTATGGGCCAGGCATTCTTCTCCTTGAGCTTGGGGATGGGATGTCTCTGTACATATGCCTCCTATTTCCGCAATGATACGAACCTGCCCAAAACGGCACTCAACGTGGCCGCCATCGACACTATGGTAGCTATTTTGGCAGGATTCATCATTTTCCCTGCCGCCTTCTCTGTGGGTATCAAACCGGATGCGGGTCCCAGCCTGCTATTCATCACCCTACCGAATGTCTTTCAGCAAGCGTTCGGCAATATTCCCTGGCTGGCGATACTGCTGTCTCTGATGTTCTATATCCTACTGGCATTGGCAGCACTTACTTCCACCATTTCCCTGCACGAAGTGGTAACCGCCTATCTGCATGAAGAGTTCAAGTTCTCACGCAGCAAAGCAGCCAGATATGTGACAGCAGGTTGTATTTTCTTAGGAGTATTCTGCTCACTGTCTCTCGGTATCGGCAAGAGCTATACCGTATTCGGGTTAAACCTATTCGATTTGTTCGATTTTGTAACGGCCAAGCTAATGTTACCGTTAGGCGGTTTGTTCATTTCCATCTTCATAGGCTGGTATCTGGACAAGAAAATCGTATGGGAAGAAGTCAGCAACAACGGCACTCTGAAAGTATCCGTCTACAAGCTATTGATATTCATCCTGAAATACATTGCTCCTATAGGAATTGCACTGATTTTTATCAATGAACTGGGTTTTCTGAAATAGGCCATCATGCAGAACCCCTTCAAAGAATTCCTTTATTTCTCCCAGGGAGAAAGGCGCGGAATACTGGTTTTGATTACCGGCATCATTCTCGTCTTTCTCTCCGGGTATATTTATATATACCAAAGAGAACACCGCCCTCTCTCCGATGAAGCAATCCGGCGGCAGGCCACTGCATGGCAGAATACGAATCGTTCATCGCATCCATACAAGAAAAGGAACAAAAATGGGACAACAGACTTAATTCTTCCTCTCCAAAACAACCGACAACCGTCTCCCTGGTCCGTTTCAATCCCAATACTGCCGACGCCGTTACTTTTTGCCGACTGGGACTGCCGGATGGATGGCGCGGAACATACTCCGCTACCGTAGTAAGGAGGGAAGTTCCATAAGGCAGAATTTCCGGAAAATATATGGAATGACAGAAAAACAATATCAGACACTCCTGCCCTATATCCACATCACTCCGGAAGACACAGAGACAAGAACCGTCCAGTTGTACAACTCTCCTTCGAGTAATAATAGCGCTGCTACTTCCCGAATTGCACCGGAAAAATATCCGGCTGGAATCCTTGTCGACCTGAACCGCACCGACACCACAGAGCTGAAGAAAATACCAGGCATCGGTAGCGGCATTGCCCGTCTAATCATCGGTTACCGGCAACGCTTGGGAGGGTTCTACGACATCACGCAACTACAAGAAATCCATTTGGACACCAGCCAATTGCAGTCTTGGTTTTCCATCGACACCCGAGCCATCCGCCTCATCAACCTGAACCATAGTAGCATAGAGAGGCTGCGCAACCATCCTTACATCAACTTCTACCAGGCAAAGGCCTTTGTAGAATACCGAAAGAAGAAAGGCGACCTTCATAGCCTGAAACCTTTTGCACTTTACGAGGAATTCTCCGATACCGACTTAGAGAGAATCAGCCACTACATCTGCTTTGAATAACATGCCACTCTCTCAACGAGGCAAACCACCATATCGAACTTGGAAAAACCGCACTGACAGGCTCAGACCATTTTATTGATTTCCCCGTCTATCAGATGTATCGTCCGGTCGGTGAGCTGCGCCAGTCCTTCATCATGGGTTACGATAACAAACGTTTTGTCCGAAACGGTTACGTAAATCAAAAAAGAGCTGGTGCAGTTCTTCCTTATTATGGGTATCCAAACTGCCGGAAGGTTCATCTGCCAGCACCACTGCCGGATGATTAATGAGAGCACGGGCCACCGCCACACGCTGCTTCTCACCTCCCGACAACTCATTCGGTTTGTGGGAGGCACGTTCGGCAAGCCTCATGAATTCAAGAATTTCCGTAGCTGCTTCCTTGGCTTCCTGCTGTCCTTTTCCGGCAATAAAGGCCGGTATCATTACATTCTCCAAAGCCGTAAACTCCGGCAGAAGTTGGTGGAACTGGAACACAAAGCCGATATGCCGGTTGCGGAATGCGGAAAGTTCCCTCTCCCTCATACGGTTGACTTGTGTACCGTCAATAACCACTGAACCGTCATCCGGCATGTCCAACGTACCCATGATTTGCAGCAAGGTAGTTTTACCCGCTCCACTAGGGCCTACAATGCTGACAATCTCCCCTTTCTCTATCTCCAGGTCAATACCCCGTAACACTTGCAGGTTACCGAAACTCTTGGTTATATTCTCTAAATGAATCACTAGGCTATTTACAATTTGACAATTTACTATTTACTATTTGATAGTTTTCTTTCAAGTGCTATTACTATAGTCTTTTAATTACATATTCGGCCAAATAGCAGCCAAAAACTGCAGGCATGTAGCTCACTGTTCCACAGGTGGACTTCTTGTTCATCTCGTCGTCCGTCAGCAAAACGGCATTCGGGTCAGCCTGTTCAGTGCTGAAAACAACTGGAAGTTTCCGCTTTATGCCCATTTTTTGCAGACGCTTACGCACAGCCTTGCTCAATCCACAATGATAGGTATCCCATATATCGGCAAAGCGCACTTGCGAAATGTCACTCTTTGCTCCCGCCCCCATGCTGGACACAATCTTGATATGCCGCCTCATGGTTTCCACTATCAAGTGACATTTTGGAGCAAGCGTATCAATGGCATCCACCACAAAGTCATAAGCCGCAGCATCCAGCAGTTCCGGTATGTTCTCATCTTTCAGGAATACGGGCAACACTCTCAATTCCAGAGCCGGATTAATGTCCCTAAAACGTGATGCCAATATCTCCGCCTTCTTCTGCCCCAGGGTAGAATGCAGAGCCGGCAACTGACGGTTTATGTTCGTTGGCTGCACGGTATCGGCATCGACAATCGTCATCCGCCCCACTCCGGCACGGCATAGCATCTCGGCCGCATAAGCACCTACACCACCCAGTCCTACGACAAGTACATGCGCCTTGCATAGCCGTTCCATCTTTTCATCTCCCAGCAGGAGTTGTGTTCGCTGTTTCCAATCTTCCATTTTAGCTTTTCTTAAACCACTTATAGAACCATTTGCCTACCTTCTCGTAATGCTGCGACTCATTGTTGCCACGCGGATTTGAGAAGGATACCGCATCCTGCGGTTCACCCAGTTGGTCTGGATACAACACAATCAGACTATTGTTTGCAAAATATTTACTGATTTGTGCCGGCAACTTCTCGAAGGAGCTGTCATAGGAGATGGAGCCCCGACGAGCGCTGATAATCACTAACAGATGGTCAAAGTTCACTTGTCCGGTCAATATCAGTAAATCCCCCCAATCGTCCAGGCGGGAAAAGTCTGTCAATGTCTGTCCATATTTGGCTTTCACCAGCCCTTGAAGATGGGCGGTAGTCTCTTCATTGGCATAAAAATGCACCCGACAGCCCAAAGTACTCCCCAACCGGCAGAAATGTTCCACCCACTTCAGGAATCCCGCCTCATACTCGGCTTTCGGAGGTACCGCCACAATCACCCGCCTAATTGTGTTAATGGGCATCAGGAACTTGGAAACCATCACCTCGCGATGCAAGCCCTTCAGCAGATTCTCCGTCAGCATACCGAAGAATGAATCCACAATATTGACTTTACGGTGCAGACTATAATGACATCCGTTACCGCATATTCTTTTGCTGTATGGATAATGCCCGAAGCGATATTCAAGTCGTAACGCGTGATTTGCCTCAACGGCACATCTGCCGAGGCCGTTATCATGGCAGCCTTTTCTAGATAGCGTTTCCCACGCAATTCGGCACTTTCAGAACTGCTATCGTCGTTGATGACATTCAGTGCCAACAGATTATCCCGTTGCTTCGGGTCGCGTATCACCAAAGAAAGATTTATCAAGTCTTCAATCGTATCGGGGTTGGCTATCGGAATCAATATCTTCTCCGCTTCCACGGAGCGGTTTTCTTCCAGATGCGCCTCCTCCATGGCAATCTTCCGTGCGGCACGCTCCGTAATGAACGAGCTCACAATGCAAGTTACAAGAATCAGCAGGACGGTACCATTCAAAACATCATCGTTCAGCAAGCGTTCCCCATTGCAGAATGATGTTGTACCCCACCAACACAGCCGCCAGCGTTGCCGCTGCTTGTGCATTGCTCAATCCGTACATCAGCTCCCGTTCAATCCCTCCCATCTTATATATTTTCTGCGTCAGCCAGCAGGCAATCCATTTACCTGCCAATGCCACCACAATCATTACAGCCGCTACTTTCAGGGCATCGCCATGACCGAAAATCACATGCACATCAATCAGCATACCCACACCTATCAGGAAATAGGGAATAAACAAGGCGTTGCCCACAAACTCCAGATGGTTCATCAGCGGAGAGACATGCGGAATCAGCCGGTTCAAAACCAAACCTGCAAGGAAAGCACCCAGGATACCTTCCATCCCCACAAACTCCATCAATCCGGCTCCGAGGAAAACCATGGCAAGCACGAATATGAACTGCATCACGTTGTCATCGTACCTCCGGAAGAACCAACGACCTATGCGTGGAAACAGATATACAATCAAAATACCCAGGAAGATAACCTTTATGACAAGCCATACCCAAAAGAAGCCGTCCGACTCCCCCTTGAACATACCACCCACAACGGCCAGAACCAGCAAAGTGAGTGTATCCGTAACCGCCGTCCCCCCACTGCAATACTCACACTGCGATGCCGCGACACACCGTAACGAATCACGATGGGATAGGCCACCAGCGTATGTGACGCATACATACTTGCCAGTAGGACAGAGGTCAGCACCCCGTACTTCAACAAAGCTATATTCGTTACCAAGCCTATGCCTATGGGCACAATAAAAGCCAAGAGCCCCAGAACAAGCGCTTTGCCCCGGTTCTGTTTGAAGTCTCCCATATTCATTTCCAGACCGGCAAGGAACATGATGTAATACAAGCCTACTTTGCCGAAAAGCTCAAAACTGCTGTCACGCACCAAAATATTGAAACCATGCTCCCCAATGACAAGCCCCGCCAGTATCATTCCGATAATGTGCGGAATACGAAGCTTATTCAACAATATAGGAGCAAACAATATAATGAGGAGTACAAGGAGGAATATCCATGTAGGGTCGGTGATGGGAAGTTTCAAGCTGAAGTCAAACCAATCCATAGGCTATAAGTTTTAGGTTTTGAATGCAAAATAACGAAAAACTTTTCACTTTATGCGGTGTTATACAGCATTTTGTTATAAATTTGCGACCAATTCTATCTTTTTAGAGATAGTATTTCACTTTTTTATAAACTTAATTTAAAACAAAAGAAAAATGAAAGTAGCTATTGTTGGAGCAAGCGGAGCCGTGGGACAAGAGTTCCTGCGAGTGCTCGATGAAAGAAATTTCCCGTTGGACGAGTTAGTATTGTTCGGTTCTAAACGCAGTGCCGGAACCAAATATACCTTCCGCGGTAAACAGATCGAGGTGAAACTCTTGCAACACAATGATGACTTTAAAGGGGTTGATATCGCTTTCACTTCCGCAGGCGCAGGCACCTCCAAAGAATTTGCCGAAACCATTACCAAGTACGGAGCAGTGATGATTGACAATTCCAGCGCTTTTCGTATGGACGACAATGTACCTTTGGTAGTGCCCGAAGTGAATGCCGCCGACGCCAAAGAACGTCCTCTCGGTATCATCGCCAACCCCAACTGTACTACTATCCAAATGGTAGTGGCACTGAAAGCCATCGAACAGCTTTCCCATATAAAGACCGTACACGTTTCTACCTATCAGGCTGCCAGTGGTGCCGGCGCCGCTGCCATGGATGAGTTATACGAGCAGTACCGCCAGGTATTGGCAGGCGAACCCGTAACCGTTGAAAAATTCGCTTACCAGCTGGCATTCAACCTCATTCCGCAAATCGACGTATTCACCGAAAACGGCTATACCAAAGAGGAGATGAAGATGTTCAACGAGACCCGTAAGATTATGCACTCTGACGTAAAGGTCAGTGCTACTTGCGTACGTGTTCCCGCTCTCCGCTCCCACTCCGAAAGTATCTGGGTAGAGACCGAGCGCCCCGTCTCCATAGAAGAAGCCCGCGAAGCATTTGCCAACGGCGAAGGCTTGGTTCTGATGGACAATCCGGCAGAAAAGGAATACCCCATGCCGTTGTTCCTCGCCGGCAAAGACCCGGTTTACGTAGGCCGTATCCGCAAGGACCTCAGCAACGAAAACGGATTGACGTTCTGGATTGTGGGCGACCAGATTAAGAAAGGCGCTGCACTGAATGCGGTGCAGATTGCAGAATACCTGATTAAGGAAAAAGCATTCTAAAAAGGGTGAGAGACTGACTTCATTTTGAAGTCAGTCTCTCACCCTTTTTAGAACTTGCATTTTTATCACCTTTTATAAGGGTAAGTTCGCTAATTCATATGAACAAATTTTGCTATAAGTAATTCAAAAAAAAACATTTTAAGTCAAAATACTATTTGTTATTCATATATTTCATGACAAAATCAAAAAGACAATAACACCTCACTTAGGAACAATATCAACTATATCTTTACGATTACGATTCCAAGAGAAGCTACCATCAGAACGTTCCAAATACAAATTAGTATCAAGATACATTCCATTATAACTACCTCCCCCATCCCCAGTTCATATAAAAATAAGTACGGATATCAAAATCAGTTGTATAAGAATCTGAAATAAGAAAAACGAATGTCCCTCCAGGATGGAACTCCTCTGGCATTGTTAATAGTTCATATTCTGTATAATGATCAATGTCATGATATCCACATGCAACCCACGCATGCCCCACCTTACCATCATCTGTAAAGCCTTGCATAATTACCGGCTGCTTTTTTCTCAAGTTGCCGATAGTTCTTGCTGCCGAATGATTTACAACTTGAGCTGTCGTCGAATAGCCATATTTGGACACTAATGCATTTCGCACATCCGATAATGACGCACTAGTCCCATCTAATGCATAATCTGCGTTAATTGCATCTGCAACATCTCTGATAAATGCAGCAGTGACAGAAGAGGCATAACTATTTGGCATTGAATTCCAATTAAAAAAAGTTGGATACTCATTATATTTCATTACTTGAGCCATTGCTATTGTTGCACAACCAGCAGGTGGATATTGACCACTTATTTGAGGTAATGCAACATTAAAACCAGATTCTTGTGTCCAAGTTGTTGATAATATATTTCCCATTTTTCTTCATAACCTTTTTGTTCCAGCGCAAGTAAGCATGTTGATTATAATCATATTCAATATAAGTCATTCCTTCCGCAACAGCACGAAATTGCTCGTATATACTTTCCGGCAAATAATCCCTAGCACCAGCAAACGGAATATATCCATAGCCTTCCTTTTTCCATTCACGGCAACAATCTGCTATGTAATTTTCAAACTCAGCTATATTAGAACGCGTATATACCTTATCTTTCATAGCAGGTATATATTCTTCCCACATTGCTCTATATTGAAAAGTACTATCAATCGGCATTTATCTCGTTCCTCAATAACATTCTTCATATCTCCCAGCCAATCAGAAAGTCCATCCGGCATTCTATTATTAGCATTAAAACTACCTCTCTCAGCATAAGCCAATATAGGTTGGAAGTTTTTGGTAGCACTAACAAGTAAAAAGCCTTGTTCATTATCATAATTGATAATATACATACTTGGCTTATTAACTTCTCCCTCAATAGTAATTATTTCCTTGACAGATTTACTAACGCGAGTCCGAGGAGCATCCTTTACAGTAAAAAGTTCAGCAACATTTCTTGCATCTTCCACAGATACAGAAGTCTCATACATTTTCGTATCAAAGTTTTTTTCATCTATCGTCGCATCAATTGCGTCAATCACATTGTCCTGACAAGAAAAAACAACTCCTAGCAATAAAATCCACAAAAGCTTCGTTAAATTGTTTCTCATAAATATTAATTTAAGTTTATAACAACTCAACTATTTGTAATCTTTCAAATATTAAGGCAAGTATACCGCATTATAGATTCAACTAAATAAACATGCATCACAATGGGTAGCAATTAATCAGCTCCCATTGTGATGCATCTTATTACCAGCCTGGGTTCTGCTCTAACTTAATAGAAGAATCTCCCAGTTGTTCACTCTTACTGTTATACAAGGATATCTGTCCTGTCGGGATAGGATAAAGATAATCTTTTTCTCCATAAGTACGCAATAATGAAGAAACCTGGATAGGTTTGATATAACCTGAATTACCTTCACGATCCAAAAGAATGTCTTTCAAATCATCAATGGTATATGACGTTCCGTTAGCTTGGTTATATTCTTTCAAATAAGCTTCCTTATCCAACCATGCCCCCAAGTTTAACTTTTTGTTAATCTTCATATCCGCATAATGCAATTTTCCCCAACGGCGAATATCATCGAAGCGAATGCCTTCATACACCAATTCGATGCGTCTTTCACGACGTACTTCCCAAAGGATAGGCGAAACTTCATAGTCACCAACCACTTCGGAGTTTCCTAAATCACGATCTGGGTCATTGATAATCACCCCATTCACACTAAGTTCTTACCACTTAATGTAACAGCAGGCATGTTTACAGAAGCCTCTTACGAATTTCATTAATTGTAATATCCAAATCTTTTTGTGACAAGGTATAAGCTCCCATATCATTTAATTCAGCAGCAGCCTCCAAATAATTCAATAGCACCTCATTCAGTTTCATAATAGGTGCGTCGGTTGTATTAGTATTACTCTGTCCTGCAGCAGTATTGAATAAATCTTCGTTAACAAAACGAGTACCAAAATAACCTCCAATACCATATACCGCACCTGCAATACCATTTAAACGTACACCTTCAAGATCAATATTGGCTGCCAAACGTGGGTCGCGGTCAGTCATTTCATCCTTGAAAACCTTATCACCTTTAAATACTGTATTTCCGTCTTGATGAATAGGCAACCCATTAGTTGTCAAATAGCTATCAACCAAATCCTTAGAAGGTCCATTGCCCAATGTTTGTTCTGATTGCCATGACATTTCAGCATGAGTAAGAATACCTTCCACATAAGAACGATATAATATCATTTCAGGATTACCAGCCAAGTCCAGTGAAATAGTCAATGCTTTGTAATCACTAGAAATTTTATATTTTTGCGCAGACATTACTCTATTCGCGGCAGTCTTTGCAGCCTCTAAATACTTCTTTGCCAATTCTGTATTTCCCTCACGATACTTCTGCCAGGTTCCCTCAAATAACATAATACGAGACTCAAAAGCATTCACCACATGCCGATTTACACAAAGCCCATCTGTCCATCAGCCTCTTTTACATTGTCTGCAGCAAATTCCAAGTCTTCCAACACTTATCCATTACAAATCTCTGGAATCTCTCCCTTTATAAAGAGCTTTTTCATCCGTATTATCTACAACATGGTCATAATATGGAACATCACCAAACATCCTTACCAAACGAGCATATTCCATACCACGGAAGAAGCGTGCTACGCCTATCCAATGGTTCTTAACGCTCTCAGGCAAGGTGGAATTTACAAGTCCGTCACACACAAGGTTAATACGGCGAACGTTTGCAAAAGACCAGTCGGCACTAGTTGCAGGGGCTGTATTTGTAAAGAAGTCGCTTCTTTCTGCGCCAAATCATCTACCCAATTAGCAACATTAGTTCCGTCGAAAAAATCCGATTTCACCCAACCGCTTTGATAACCGGTAAAATAAATATCATACCATCCATATATCGTAGAGCGAATATTATTCTCACTATTATAGAAATCTGCACTATTCTCTATCTGATCCATAGGCGGACGATCCAGAAAGTCCGAGCAGGAAGAGAGACCAGCAGCCAATGCTAAAACTGCAAATATTTTTGTTTTCATAATTTTATTAGAATGTAAGTTGAACACCAAATGAAATAGATCTCATAAACGGATAACTCTTACCAAATTTGTACTCACCGTTAGAAGCAGCAGCTTTCTCTGTCGTTTCAGGGTCAACCGGAATATTAGTGTGATCAAACTCGAACAAGTTTTCCGCACTAACATAAATACGACCACTTGTAAAAGTTATTACTTCATCCATTTTTCCGGAACAGTATAACCTAATGTAATATTCTTACAACGCAAATATGACATGTTCTGCAAATAACGAGTTTGACGCAGGAAATTCTGTCCGTTGTTTATCCAAGAGTGAGAAGTCGGTGTAGGATAGAATGCATCTGTATTTTCAGGAGTCCAATAATCCATCTGATGCTCTAACCACCCTTCGCCTGGCATAAATCCCGGAATACCAGTTTGCCCAACAGCCCATACATCTCTTGAGCCAATACCTTGGAAGAATGTGCTGAAGTCAAAATCCTTATATGTCAATGCTACAGAGAAACCGTATTCAAAGTTTGGTAAAGTATTACCAATGCGTTTCAAGTCACCATGATCCTCCAAAGTCTGTTCACCATAAGTAATCTCACCATTACCGTCCAAATCTTTATATTTTACATCACCCGGACCATATTTGAATGCACCGGTTTCATACAATGCCTGCGAAGGTACTTTATTGGTATCAATAAACCATTTTCCATCTGCATCTTGATAGCAGTCTTCATATTGGAACAGACGATCTGTCTCATATCCCCAGATTTCACCTATAATCTTGCCTTCGTAGTTACCATAAATATTCTTATTCGGGTTGTTATACTTCGTAATCTTTCGCGAATCTTAGATAAAGTTGCACGTGCTGTTAAACCAAGCCCACAAGCAAATCTTTTATTATAATCTATTGACAACTCAAAGCCGCGTCCTTGTAATTCCCCGGAATTAACCTTAGGCATTGTTGTGCTTCCGAAAGTAGAAGGCAATGTTTCACCTGGTGAATGCATATCAGAAGTAGTACGCTGATACCAGTCAAAACTGACACCAAGTTCATTATTGAAAAAACGGGCATCAAACCCAGATCAATAGTAGTAACACGTTCCCAAGTCAATGACGGAGAAACAACGGAAGGAATACCAATATAAGGTACTTGCTTACCATCAATCACCCAGCCCGAGGACTTATTTACAGACATTACAGAAAGGAAAGAGTTGGCAGCTACATCCTGATTACCAATTGTACCCCAAAGAACCGCGTACTTTAAAATCAGAAAGAACTGGTTTTGCCCATTTCAATAAAGTTTCTTCACTTAAACGCCATCCAGCAGAAACAGAAGGAAACAGAGCCCATTGATCTCCCGAGGGAAATTTAGAAGAACCATCATAGCGTGCATTCACCTCAAGAAGATATTTACCCATATAATCGTAGTTAATACGTCCGAAGAAACCGGCTGCCGCAAAATCATTATGATAGGTAGTACCATCTACATACTGATCACCAATGGCCAGATTAATTTCCGGTTTATCAAAGTTCACTAATGTCCGTCGGTCTGAACTATGACCCAGTTTTTCACGGGTTTCAGCATCCATACCGACCATCACTTTCAAGTTGTGCTTTTGTACAAGATTTTTCATAAGTGGCATAAGCTTTGAAGTATTGGACATTGTATATCGACTACGTTCAACTACACGATTATGGGTAGCACCATAAAAACTTGAATTATAAGTCAAAGGATTACTACTGTTGAACATATCCCAACCACCAACTTCACCACCGTTACGCTTCTGATAATCATTAAGTAGAGCGAAAGTGTAGTCAAAATTAATGGCCAAATCCTTAATCGGATTAATAGTAGTTCCTAAATTAACACGAGTAAAGTTATTAGTTAAACTTTCACGATTAGCCTGTGCTATCTCAGTCATAGCTGAACGGAAAGGAATCCCCTGGTAATCAGCATAAGGATAGAAAGAAGGCCAACGCAACAAATAGTACCAAACGTCTGTATAACCACTTGTGTATTGATATGGTTCTGATTTTGTGGAACGAGAGAACATAACATTTGCTCTCACAGACCACCAGTCACGAATCTGTGTATTGACATTGGCATTGAAATTATAACGGTCATACTCATCTGTATTAACCTTTAAAATACCTTGTTGATTCAAATAGCCTAAACTAATATTATAGGTTGTCTTATCACTACCGCCGCTGACAGAAAGATTATGCTTCTGTTGGGGAGTCCAATCTTTCATAAACATATCTAACGGATCAAACTGACGATAAAAATAATACTTGCCACCACGTTCTTCAAAATCTCTACCTAATTGCATTTCGCCTAATTCCGATTGTGACATTCCACCATAAGTGTTGTACCATTCCTTCATCTTCTGAACTGCAATTTCATCGACATTATATCCTATCGAACTTACAGTAGAAGCGCCGCTTCTATTGGCAGCCAGTAACATAGCTTGTGCTCCCTCATAGGTTTTAGCGACTTGTGGCATCACAGTCGGAGTACTCCAAGAGAAGTTATTAGAGTAGGTAACACGCGGTTTATCATTTTTACCAGTCCTTTGTCGTAATCAAGACTACCCCCCAGGCAGCACGTGTACCATAAATAGAAGCAGATGCAGCATCTTTCAAGACAGAGATGCTGGCAATATCGTCCGGATTCACCAAACTTAAACTGGGAACTTCCACATTATCCACCAAAATCAGTGGACTTGTCCCTTCCGTAGCACTCAAAGAACCAGTAGCACCACGCAACTTGATATTAGAATCAACGCCAATACCTCCTACATTAGTCGTGATACTCAAACCAGGAGTTATACCTTGCAAAGCTTTTGCAATATCTGTTACCGGACGGCTTGCAATCGCCTCTTGGACATCTACATTAGCCACCGCACCGGTCAGGTTCACCTTTTTCTGTGCACCATAACCTACTACGACAACTTCATCCAACAATTCCGTATCATCTTTCAAAACAACCTTCATTACCGAAGTTGCCTTAACTTCTTGAGTAGTATATCCCACAAATGATACTTGCAGAATAGCACCGGGCTTTACATTTAATTTGGAAACTCCATCCAAATCCGTAATGCCACCATTGGTCGTACCTTTCTCAATGACATTGGCACCAATAATAGGTTCACCTTTTGTATCTACAACTGTGACAGTTACAGAGATAGATTGCATCTGTTCTTGTACTCCTTGTGAGTCGTTGGATGCTGTTTGGGCAGCCATCACGTTGCCACTGCCTAAAAACAGAGCACAGATTGCCACCGCCGTAAAGAACTTACCATTGGCAAGTCCTCGTTTTTTGCGATCTTCATTCATAAGTGATTGATGATTTTGTTAATTAAACCAGTTTTTCAAAATTAGGGTAAGGGAATCATATAGTTCGGATTAGTCAGACTATTTCCGAAGGCTTCTTTAATTTCTCATAGGCGTTTTCTTTTATTTAAAGGTTCACATTTTTATATTATCTCTCTTTTTTCTATTTATTTACCAAGTCCAGACGGAACTTAGTTATATATTATACAAGGTTAAAATCTTGTTAATTACTTAACTCTATTGGTTGTTTTAAGAGATAAAAAACTCGTTATTAACAAAGGTGAGAAATGATTCATTCATTTCGTCCTAACAAAGATACATTATTATTTAATATCAAGAACATTCCTTTGCATTTATTTAACTTTATATTTATACATTTGCAAAAGGAGGTTATACACCTTATTATATAAAGAATTTAAGGTTCTTCTATATTTAAAGAATGGAATTCAATCAGGCCATTCATTGGTGTTTCTTCAATGATTTCCAGTTCGATGCCAAATTCACGGGCAACTTCCCGCAAAATGGTCGCGTAGCTGTAAGCCAATGAACCCACAAAACGAATAGGATAATTTTTGTAGTCATATTGGCAGACATTACGAGTAAAGAAATTTCTCAGATTACCGGTAATCAGCTCAAATACATAGTCATCATTGGTATAATCAAGCCAAAAAATAAGATATAGTAGACAAAAAGCGATTGGGGAACGGGCGGTTATACACAGATTCCATAACCTCATTCGGACTTATACGGAACTTCTCAAAGAAATCCGCCGTTACATCTTTAGGAGCCAAACCTTTCAGTACATCAGACAAGAACATTTTGCCCAATACAGCACCACTACCCTCATCCCCCAGGATGTAACCTCCTGCCCGGACATTCTTTACAACGATTTTCCCATCATAAAAACATGAGTTTGAGCCGGTTCCCAAAATACAAGCAATGCCGGCCTCGCATTTGAACAAGCCACGTGCAGCTGCCAGCAAATCACTCTCTACCTGAATTGGAGTTTTGAATTGTGCTACCAATGAAGCTCCCAATACATTTTTCTTTTCATAAGAAGTACATCCGGCACCATAATAATAGACTTGTTCCAATTTCCTTTTGAAAAAATGCTCGGGTAATCCTAACCGCACACTTCGGCTAATCTCTCTTCTCGTTTGAAAGAAAGGATTTAAGCCTCTGTGAAGGCTCGCTGTATCAGACGATTATCTTCAACCAGCGCCCATTCTGTTCTCGTAGAACCACTTTCTGCAATTAGTTTCATAGGTAGTTAGTTTTAGAATTGAATACAAATATATAGCTTTTTTAATCTTTCCAAGGCTATTTCAAGAAAAAATCATTTTACTGGCCATACATCTCCCTTTTGCTCATATCCTCAATCATCCAACAAAGTATTCCCACTTTTCCAACGCAACCGCGTTTTAGTCAAAACAAGACGATAACAGACTAATAATAAGATACTATCTGACTGAATTCCAAGTTCCGTCTGGACTTGGCAAACAAATAGAAAAACAAGAGATAATATAAAGTTATAAACCTTTAAAAAGAGAAAATGCCTATGGAAAAAGAAACAATCCTGCAAGTTGAATAGTCTCACTATTCGGTCCTTATTACCCTTACCCTAAATTTAAGAAGTATTTAATTAACAACAAATCATCAATCATTTATGAATGAAGATCACAAAAAACGAGGACTAACACATAGCAAACTCCTCACAGCAGTGGCAATCAGCTCACTGTTATTAAGCAGCGGCAACGTGATGGCTGCACAAGCCAATCCTGATAATTCGCTTGGCGTAACAGAACAATTACAAGCTATCACTATCAGCGGTTTAGTTGTCGATGCAGCCGGCGAACCGATTATCGGTGCAGCGTAGTAGAAAAAGGGACTACCAACGGCGGAATTACCGACTTAGACGGTAAGTTTACATTGACCATAACACCGGGAGCAACACTAAAAATATCATTTGTGGGCTATCAGACACAAGAAGTGAAGGCAGCCAAAACGATGAGAATAACTCTGAAAGAAGATACCGAGATGCTGGATGAAGTAGTAGTAGTAGGCTACGGTGTACAAAAGAAGGCTAACTTGACAGGAGCAGTTTCTACAGTGGACTTAAACAAGACAATGGCAGGTCGTCCACAACAAGATGTAGCCAAAGCATTGCAAGGGGCTGTTCCGGGACTAAGCATTCTCACCACAAGTGGTGCCATCGACGAGACAGCCTCCATGCGTATACGTGGTTTGGGGACATTGAGTAATGGAGAAGTCAGCAATCCACTCATTGTAGTGGACGGCGTTCCGATGGATGACATTTCTTTCCTCGATACGCAAGACATCGAAAATATTTCCGTACTGAAGGACGCTTCCGCTTCCTCCATTTATGGAACGCGCGCCGCTTTCGGTGTGATTCTAATCAATACCAAGAGCGCAAAGCCTAGCGAAAAGGTTACCATCAATTACAGCAACAATTTTGCATGGGATCAAGCTACTTACCTGCCGGACTATCCCGATGTACCACACAATTAAAGATGGGTATCGAAGCCAGTATGAACGGTGGTGCCGGTATGCCTGAATTGTTCGGTATGTATTTCGACAAATTGTTACCTTACGCCGAAAAGTGGCAGCAACAGAACGGCGGCAAGACCGGCTACCGTCCTATGAACCTCTACCAAAGCGATAGTAACGTGGGTGACTATATCGTATTGGACGGCACTCCTTTTTATTATGCTGACTGGGATGTACAGGACATCTACTTCAACAAAGCTGCTCCTTCCATGAGCCACAATGTTTCTATACAAGGAACATCTGGTAAGACCAATTACTACCTATCTTTCGGCTACAACGAAAAGCAAGGACAGATGAAGATTCACCCGGACGAACTAAAAAAGTACAATGCCTCAGTCAATGTCACCACTAATGTTTACGACTGGCTACAGGTGGGTGCACGCATCAACTATAGTCGTAAGAACTATAAACGCCCGGACACATGGGCCAACACCTACCAATATTTGTGGGTCGTTGGGGTTCTTATTTCATTCCTTCGGGCACAATCGACGGCTATGACACACGCGTCATGGCCATGCAGAAGCAAGCTGCCGATCGTGAAGTGACAACAGACCTGACCCGTATGAACACCTTCTTGAAAGCTGAAATCGTTAAAGGACTGACCCTTAATGCAGACTTTACATATGCCATTCAGAATATGAACAGCGGTTCGCAGGACAACTCCGTTTACGGCATCAATTGGAGCGGGAAACCGGTACCCTCTTACATCGTCACTAAAGGCAATAGCGGCATCTGGAGAGACTTTTCCAAACAGAACACATGGACGGCCAACGCATACGTAAACTATACCAAAACATTTGCCAAAAAACACAACCTGAATGTAATGGCAGGTGTCAACGCAGAAGAAGAGGAATACAAATATCTGTATGGTACCCGCAATGTGATGTACGATCAAGAGGGATACCCCGAACTGAATATGGCTGGCAAGGATGGACAAGATTTGAGTTGGAATCATACATCCCGCGCTTCTGCCGGTTATTTCGGCCGTATCAATTATGACTACAAAGGCATTTATTTATTAGAACTGAACGGACGTTACGACGGTTCTTCCCGTTTCCCCCATACCGACCAGTGGGCCTTCTTCCTTCTGCATCCATCGGCTACCGCTTCTCCGAAGAACCTACTTCGCCCCACTGAAACATATTGTCAGCAATGGTAAGTTGCGTGCTTCTTTTGGCGAAATCGGCAACGAGGCTGTGGCGACTACATGTTCGAACAATTAATAAGCCAACGGTTGAACAATAAAAGTACCGGCTATATCTATTGGATTGAAAACAATAATGCCAACGCTAATCTCCTGACCATGTATAACATGCCGGATTTGGTATCAAGTACTTTGACCTGGGAGCGTATCCGCACCCTCAATATAGGTCTTGACCTGGGTCTCTTGAATGACGAACTGACTATAGGTTTCGACTGGTTCCAACGTGAGAATCGTGACATGCTGGCACCGGCACAAGTATTGCCGAACACTCTGGGTGCTTCTGCTCCTTATGAAAATGCCGGTACCTTACGTACACGTGGATGGGAGTTGAACTTGAACTGGCGCCATACCTTCGGCGACTTCGACGTATATGCCAACTTCAACATCGGTGACTCCAAGACTAAAGTAACAAAGTGGGACAATGATTCCAAACTGCTCAGCACCTATTACACCGGTAAAACCTACGGTGACATTTTCGGTTTTGAACGACCGTTACTTCGAGGAAAAAGACTTCACCAGCCAAAATGCAGACGGCTCATGGAATTATGCAAACGGCATTGCAAGCCAGGCAGGACTGGAATCCGGTAATTTCCATTACGGCCCGGGAGACGTCAAGTTCAAGGATTTAGACGGCAATGGCAAGATTGACGGTGGAAAAGGCACAGCAGACGACCACGGCGATTTGAAAGTCATCGGAAACTCTATGCCACGCTACGAATACAGCTTCCATTTAGGCGGAGCGTGGAAAGGTATCGACCTTGACCTCTACTTCCAAGGTGTAGGCAAACGTGAGGACTGGACGACTTCTTCCCTAAACCTTCCCGCCATGGTACATGCCGACGTAGCCATCTATTCCCACCAAACAAGCTATAACAAAGTGCTTTGGAATTCAGACTATACCGCCATTACCGGTTATGAGGTAAATCAAGGCAACCGTTATCCACGTCTTTATCGTGGTACAAATAATAGTGGAGGTACCGTATCCGGTATAGCTAACGGCTGCAACAACTACTATCCCCAATCCCGCTATTTGACAGACATGTCCTATCTTCGTCTGAAGAACGTAACTGTGGGATATACCTTCCGAAAGAGTGGACACGCAAAGCCTACATTGAGAAAGCACGTATCTACTTCAGTGGCAGCAACCTCTTTCTGCTCCACAAAGGGAATGACCTTCCAGTCGACCCCGAAATCAGTACAGGCAATGGACTTACAGCTGGTGGATGGGGACGTATAGCTCCTATTACACGCACATTCTCATTTGGAGTCCAGGTAACATTATAACAACCTCAAAAACTTAAGAACAATGAAGAAATTATTTATATATGGGGTCACAGCGCTGGCGATGTTAACCGGTTGCAACGATTTGCTGGACAAATCCCCCTTGGATACCTTCACGAATACTCCGGCATACTGGAGCAACACCGATAATTTGGATAATCAGTGCAATACTTTTTATAACAACTTTACCGGCTTTGGCAACGGAGCCAGTGGAGGATGGTTCTACTTCAAAACAATAAGCGATGACCAGGTAGATGCAGAAAGCCATAACTGGACTTACACTAACGTGTCGCATCTTCCACAAACTGGTCAGCCCCTTTCACAGAAATCCGACGCGCCAACTATATCATTGCCGGTGTACAGTCTTCCTCTCTTGATGAAGCAACAAAGGCCCACTATGAAGGTCTTGCACGCATGAACCGTGCGTGGGAATACTATCAGTTGGTCCGTATGTACGGCGATGTTCAATGGATAGACAAAGTTATCGACCAGCCGACAACGAAGCCTCTACGGACACGCACCGACCGGGATGAAGTGATGGACCATGTGCTGGCAGACATCAATTATGCGTGCGAACACATTACCGCAAACAGCAATCGGCAACGTTTCAGCACCGACATGGCATATGCCATGAAAGCAGACATCACCTTATATGAAGGTACATACTGCAAATATCGCACTCAAGCAGAGAATGGCAAAGCCGCTGATGAGAGCCGCGCCAACAAATACTTGCAAAGAATGTGTATCAGCCTGCGAATATCTTATGGCCAAAAACTACTCTCTAAGTAACAGTTACAAAGCCAACTATAATTCTGTCAGCCTGGCAAGCAATCCGGAAATGATTTTCTACAAGCCTTATGCACAAAGTTCGTTAAGGCACTCCACCATTGACTACACAATCAATACAAGTGGTACGCACGGCATTTCAAAGGACGCATTCGACAGTTTCCTTTTCCTTGATGGAAAACCGTTGGCAACAACCTCGAAAAACAAGGACGATGCAGCCGTATTGGATGCAGACAAAAATTACTCTATAAGAGAGGTTTTGGCCGTACGCGACAAGCGCCTGTCCGAAATTCTTGACCCGGTACTTTCTTTCAGAGGCCACGCCTACAGCCGTGCCGGTGTAGCAGCCTTCACCACATCGACCGGTTATGGCATCGCCAAGTATGATAACCCCGAAGAATTGAGTGTTAGCGACCGAAACAACATCGGCTACCAATACACCGACTGCCCGCTCTATTGGATTTCAGTTATTTATCTGAACTTTGCAGAAGCCAAAGCCGAAATGGGTTCTCTCACACAAGACGATCTCAACAACTCCATAAACAAGCTTCAGGCTCGTGCCGGCCTGCCGGCTATGACAACTACTCCAGATGCCGATCCTGCCAATAATATGGGAGTAAGCAATCTGATTTGGGAGATACGCCGCTGTCGCCGTTGCGAACTGATTATGGATAACTGGTACCGATATTGGGATTTAATCCGTTGGCACCAGCTCGACAAATTGGATTCAACCAAGTACCCGAACACCATGTTGGGCGCCAACGTAAGCAATGTGCCTGACTGTGAAGAAGCGACCAAGAACGGATATATAGATGCCTCCGATGCACAAATCCGTACTTATGAAGCCAAACATTATTTCTACCCGATTCCAACTACACAGTTGACCCTGAATAAAAACATGAAGCAGAATCCGGGTTGGTAATCAACTAAAAACAGCATATCGCGCTGTACCTCGTTTGGATTTAATTAAAGCGTTCATACATTCCATGTATCTAAATACAAATGTATGGACGCTTTTGTTATTCCCTTTAAAAGGTGTATAGAAACACGAATAGCACCTTCTAAAAGGAACCATAAATCAATATCATATACTTCCCTTCGTTCATAACATACTAACAAGAAACATATCATGAAAAAGAAGAACATATTTTTCGTACTACTAATCTGCTTCATCAATAGTAGTTGCAACAAAGAAGAACAAACAGACGAGTTACAAGATAAGGATTTCTATTCTGATGTCACAACACGTGCTTCCTACATAAGCGGTACTATTACGGGCGAAATGAACCCCTATGTTAGTGATGGTTACTACACTTATGATTTAAGTATTCCTATACAAAAACAATCTGTAGGTATAAGAATTTCAGCAGTCGGTGGAGAAGCACGATTCAAAACAAACTACCAAGAACGATTCGAGAGTACATGGGTAACCCAAATTCCAGCAGGAAAAAACCATTTTCCAATAAATGTATTATGGACTAAAGCAGGTAGTAATTCTACCCTGATGGTACGTCCTGAAAAAGTACAATCGAACTTACCGCAGATCTAAGAAACATCAATGTCAAAATGAAACCTATGCCAATCAATGCCCCTTCAACATTTGAATTGGGAGATACGATAACACTTTGGTGCAATTATTCCATAAACAAAGATACGGGCATAAAGTGGACTTACGATAAAAATCTATTCGCTGAAGTCTCTCAAAGTGCATCTGTCACACAAAGTAGATTCCAAATAAATTTGAAATCAAAGCAAGCCTTCAAGAACAGCGATGTCGGAGTAGAAGTCCATGATTTCTACATAAATTCTATCGGAGCAAAAGAGTATTTCATGGCTCGGAAAAGCAATATCAGTTTTCCCAATATGGGTCCTCAAATAGATGGCTACAGAAATATTGAACAATATAAAGAATACATATATTCCATCAATGACAGCAAGGCACATACATTTTATTGGACCGGGAAGAATATTAAGATAGTAAGTGGTCAGAACAGCTCTACGGTAACAATCGTACCGACACAACCCGGTAACGCAAGTGTCAAAGTGAGCTACAAATATAAAAATCAAACCGATAATTTTACCAATGAGCTACCTTTGAGTGTATCTAAGACATCAATGCAACTGATTGGCCCTGACGTAATCTGTGACAACGGGACATTCAGTATCAAGAATTTTCCCACAAAAGCAACAGTGGATTGGATTGTTGGCAACGATTTATATTCGCAATTAAATCAGGCATCACCTGCTATCACCCTGAATAATTTAGGGACACCCGGAGGCAGTTCCATTTATACGACCTTAACCGCAATAGTACACACAAAGGAATACACTGTTCAGTTTTCCAAACCAATTACTTCAATGTATCAGGAATACAAGAAAATGACCATGACATTATATATGGCTATCTGTCACAAAGCGGAGGTGAATGCGGATTGAATCCTATTCCTGAAGGTGCGCATGATTTTCATTGGAGTGTTGACTGCGATTGGGAGGTAGACATGCAAGGATATTATTTCACTACTTCAGCAGTCGGAACAGTCATGAAATTGAACGAGTTTGCGTAACGGTTGATTTCATAAATGCATGTGGAACCAGAACATACATATATAACTATTTCGACATCGGCTCAACAAATTCAGGAACTTATTCCACACCTAAAAACAGCCTTTCTCCAAAATAGCCCCAGACAGCTTTCACGAAAAAGCCCCCATCCATTTGCTCGTTACACAAAAGAAGCTTATATTTGCTTACTTAAAAACAGACAGCTATCATGGTACAGCAAGACATACGATGGATACAGCGTTTTGAATATACCCACGAACTGGCCTGGAAAGTGATGAAGGACTATGCAGAATATCAGGGGTATACCGACATCCGCAGCTCCCGTGATGCCATACGCAAAGCCTTGAAATGGGATTGATTGATGACAAGCAATGGACGGAGACTATAGAAGCCCGAAATCTGACATCGCACAATCATGACAACGATGTAGTCTCTGAAGAGAAAATGCAATCCTTGAATACACCATCCTTATTCGATTGAGCTATGTACGGATTGACCGACAATGAACTGGAAAAGCTATGCAATCTCTTCCGGAAACATGAAGAAATAGAGCAGGCTGTTTTGTACGGCTCACGAGCCAAAGGAAATTTCAAGCCTTTTTCCGACATAGACATCACGCTGATGGGAGACAGACTTACGTATAATACTTTAAGTAGCCTTTCCGATGAAATAGACGACCTGCTTTTGCCTTACAGCGTAGACCTTTCCATCTATGGCAAATTAAAGAATGCCGACCTTTTGGAACATATACACCGTATGGGAATACCCATATTCAGCCGCCCATCAAACTAAACTAAATTTCACACATCCACCCTCACCACCCTCACCTTTCGCACGCATCGCCCTATTCATCGGCATTCAAGAGGTGGGTGAGAGCAAATTTAAAAAGTGAGGGCAAAATTGCCCTCACCACAAGATTTCTTCGTTCAAAGTTATAAGTCACTCATTCTTACCGTAATATCCTGAAACGGGTACATAAATCGGTTGCAGCATTGTTCCCTCATTCTTCAACTTTCCTTCGGTGCGCAGCCGACGGATATGCCGCATGGCAGTAGTACGCATCATGCCGCAAACGCTTTGAAAGTCATTCCGTGTCATAAAAGGGCGAGTGGCGAAATAGTTGGTCAGCCGACGGTCTATCTCTTTATCCGTCAGTTTAGCCGAATGCTCGTTTGCCTTCAAAGCCTTTGCCTTGATGGTACCAATTTCATTTTTCAGTTTCTGGTCGGCACGAAATTTCACACCCGCCATCTTCACCTTCGTCAACTTACGCTTGGTAGCAGCCACTACCGGTTCGGTCGTGGTGAGCGACACGCGAAAGTAGCCGATGCCGTCGAGATGCACCTGCCTTCCTTCGGCAAGTTCCCTGCCATGACGTGCGACACAGCATCGAGCACAGCCGTCACATCGGTTTCTGTCAATGAGCAACGTGCCTGGATGTCCCGCCGCAATTCATCGGTAGACCTGCTCCCATTCAAGCGGAGACGGGGATGAAGAATTTTATCTTCCGGAGATTTGTCGTACGAGTCCGGATTCTCGTACCAATCAAACAAAATAGCCATAGTTCAAACTGCGTTAAAGGGTTACATTATACGATAAAGCACTGCACGGAACACGTGCGAAGTACGTACGCAGTCTGTTGAAGTACCAAGGTTATATCACAGCCCAGCCCGTGAGCAGAACCGTTCACTGTAGTGAGCTGCTCCGTTCACTAATATGAACAAGAAAGACCACTTTAGTGGACTGTTCATAAACTCTGGTGTAAAAGTAGACAAAACTATGGGGATAAGCAAAGAAACGAACACCTTTTATAAAAGAAACATATAGACATTCCACCCCAAAAAAGAAGCCAATCGGAAAATAATCCTTGAAAAGCTTGTATCCCCCCCTTTCCCGGCGTATCTTTACAAGAATATTACATACACGATAAAGAATGAAAATCACACTAATCAGAGAGGAACGCGAAAGCGGAAAAGAGGCCGTCAGCACACAAGAAACGGACATGTTGATGGAAAAGCTGAAAACAGAGAACAAGACCGGATACATTACGGAGCTGCGTAGCATCATCCCGCATTTGAAAGGGACCAACGCCCGATATGAGCATATCGACAGACTGCCGCGTCTCTATCCCGCCGTAGAAATGCCCCGCACCAAAGCAGGAGAACACCGGATAAAGACCTACAACGGGCTGGTACTACTGGAAGTAAACAATCTGGCCGGGGTGGCCGAAGCCGAACTGGTGAAACAACAAGCCACCCTGCTGCCGCAAACCTTGCCGCCTTCTGTGGCTCCAGCGGACGAAGCGCCAAATATCGGGTACGCTTCACCCTGCCGACGGAGGCTTCCAAAGAATGAAGACGATATCGCCTTATTCCACGCCCACGCCTACCGCCTGGCAGTGAAGTGCTACCAACCCCTTCTCCCTTTCCCCATCACCCTCCAGGCTCCTTCACTCCTACAAAGCTGCCGGATGACCGTGGACGAACAGCCCTATTATAGCCCCACCGCCGTGGCCTTCTGCCTG
>ENA-OQDF01000100-OQDF01000100.1-human-gut-metagenome-genome-assembly--contig:-NODE-100-length-29249-cov-1.879850_pt1 | contig 29249 bp, 48 predicted proteins | sample MGYA00242769_ERZ504597 | MGnify/ENA primary metagenome ERZ504597 (study PRJEB26092, sample SAMD00036305) | human gut metagenome | host: Homo sapiens | study: EMG produced TPA metagenomics assembly of...
AGGTGGCGAGCGAGGGCAATCGGGACGCACCGGGGATCCGCCCCTCGGTGCAATACTGATTGACCCGCCGCTCCGATACGCCCCAACGGTAGGACGCCTCCCGAATGGAGATATAGCCCTTGATCCCGTTCATACCGCACCTCCGCATGGATAATACTCAACACAATACATTATGTACGAATATCCGAATAAAAGTAAGCCCACACGGACGACTTTGCACGAAGTTTTTCGGGGTTGTCAAATTCATCTGCGATCAATAATCGGGAGACGGTGTTGCATATCCGTCCGGCAGTATCCGAAACAGAGGGTATATTTGCAGATTTTTCTCCATGATCAGGGCTGTGTCATATTTGAGTGAAGTCAATTCATGCAGTTTTGTTCAGCCTGTACATATCCTGCATTTGGTGGTCACTCTCGGCTGTTTTCGCGGCAGGAAGAAAAAGCAACGGTCGATTTGCTTTCAAGCCGCTTGGACGGTTCATTGCTTCGCCCCCGTTTCACATTTCTCTTTTTGGCGAGGCAGATAGGAGCATTTCCGTTCCCCCTTCGCCTTTCGTATGACCAGGTTCTATGCGGCTTATATGTGGCGATGTATCACTCAACCTTTTTATCATATACCTTTTTATTTGAACTGCAGATGGGTTCAAACCGCCATTTTCGAATAATCCGCCGCATCGGCAATACCGAAAAAATGCTTCCGCAGCAGCGTTGAAAACAGCATAAAAGAAAGACTCGTCATTCTCCGGTATCTCATGTTTTTCCTGAAACTCGTCATATGCCTCATATACAGAAACATCCGGTTTTCTGGTCGGCTGTGACTCCTGTGTTGGTACCTGCTTTTTAGCCTTAGAAGCAGACTCTTTCACTTCGTCCTCATCCTCTTCCCATCTAGGATAATCCTTCATGGACTGATAGGTTCTCTCAAGCATATTTACCACATCATGGATGTTCTGCGTGGTCGGGTCATTCATGGCAAGTCTGATAAACACACGTATTTCATCCTTAAAAGATAGTTTTCCACGCTTTTCCATCTGGCTCTCCGCAAAGGTGCGTTCCTCTCTGGTCTTATCCGGATTGTAGAAGCTGTCACGAACAGAGTGCGTCAAGCTCCGGCTCCTGCACTGTTCTCCAAAATACTCCGACATTTCCACCAGTTCCTTCGGACCTCTCCGAAAGGAAGAACCATCCTTCTGGTTACAGTTATTTACCAGAAATGCACGTGAACATGCTCCGTATCCACATGAACCGCAACCAATACCTCAAATCCCTTTTTCCAGAAGAACTTATGAGCGAAGTCCTCCGCTATCTTGTAAGCATCTTCATAAGTCAGTTTATCATTGTCCTCCGGATGAAAGGATATGGACAGCTTCTGTGCAAGAAGATCCCGCGGGAAGAACCGACTATACTTCTTCTGATGCATTTTCCTTGTCATAAGGACACTGTTTGCAAAGTTATCCCGATTGCAGCCAAAGGCATTATATAACTCCGACTTTGTCTTGATAACACCGGAACTTAGCTGTTCCTTCTTCTTCCCCAGAATATAATCTGCAGCACTGTGAAGCTGTGCTGCAGACTTGCATGGAGCATATTTTACATTGACATTTCCATATACTGCCATCTAACTCACCACCTTTTCATATAGTTTTAATACTGAGTCTTCATCTTTTTCCCCTTTTTCAGTTTGTATTTCTTTTCATCTTTGGCAAAGATTTTTGTCTGATTCGGAACTTCCATTTTCAGCAATTTCACCCGGACAAATAATTTTTTGGGTATTTCTTAAGAAAAGAATTGTAAAGTACATGTAAAGTGTTCTATAATGGATGGCGTACGTATTAAAAGATGTCGGGGTCAAAAGCCCCCGACTATGATACCTACGGATTGTTACGCACTACGTGCTCCCACAATCCTACCCAACATTCGCATATCGTGGTGCTTACGCCCCACTTTTATGCTCATATTGGGGCGGGTCACAAGGTCATTCTACCACTAGTGTGCGAGCACACGTGGTGTCAGACCTTTTGACCTGGTATCTTTATTTTAGTTGGCAGAAAGAAAGGGGATGGAGTTATGCATTATGATATTAGTTTTCCACATTTGGGAATTACGTTAGATCATGTAGGAAAGAGTGTGGACCTTTTTGGAGTTTCTATTGCATACTACGGAATTATTATAGGAATGGCGATTCTGATCGGATTTGCAATCGCCACATCAGAAGCAAAAAGAACCAGGCAGAACCCGGAAGATTATCTCGATATGGGAATTATCGGGGTAATTGCGGGGATTGCCGGAGCAAGAATCTATTATGTGATTTTTTCCTGGGATATGTATAAAGATGATCTGCTGGATATTTTTAACCTCAGAGAAGGCGGTCTTGCAATTTATGGTGGTGTGATCGCAGCGGTTATTTCTGTTTTTGTCCTTGCAAAAGTGAAGCATCTTTCTCCGTTTCAGATCTTTGACACGATTGCAATGGCATTGCTGAACGGACAGATGCTGGGACGCTGGGGAAACTTTTTTAATAGAGAAGCATTTGGTGAGTACACGGATCGCTTATTTGCCATGCGTCTTCCGGTGGATGCAGTCAGATCAGGAGATATTACGGAGAAGATGCGGGAGCATATGGAGCGGATCAATGGAGTGAGCTATATCCAGGTACATCCGACATTTTTATATGAGTCCCTGTGGTGTGCTGTATTGCTGATCATTTTGGTTCTTTACAGAAAGCATAAAAAATATGAGGGAGAGCTTTTCCTATTGTATCTGTTCGGATATGGTCTTGGAAGAGTCTGGATCGAAGGACTCCGCACAGATCAGCTTCTTCTTCCGGAAATTGGATTACCGGTATCTCAGTTACTTGCGGGAGCATTGGTGATCGGAACAGGAATTGCCCTGCTCTATCTTGGCAGGCATCATAAAAACAGTCCGATGCATCGGAGCGTAACGAAGTATGAACCGATGCCGGAAAAGATCAAAGGGAAGAAACCACCGAAGTGGAATGAGCGGTTATTTAAAAATATGAAATAAAATCAAAGGGGGGCGAAAGAAAGAAAATGAGAGATTATCTGGAAGGATGGAAGGACGAGAGGGAATGCGAAATACCTCCGATAAGGAAAGCCGGATTTAAGGAAGAAGTACTGATCAGGAGCCAGGTACCATTGAAAAGAACCAGAAAGGAGATGCGAGATGTCAAGAAGAACTTTAACAATTATTGATACAACCAGTGAAATGAGAGAAATTAATCTGGATCGCATCGGAAAAAGAGAACTGTTATTGGGGCGAAATGCCGAACAGTGTGAGGTGGTGCTTGCGGATCCGATCATATCCAAAGTTCAGGGAAAGTTCTTAATGAAAAAAGATTCTGTTGCATATGAAGATCAGGACAGCAGTAATGGAACGTTTGTTGCCAATATGGGAGAAAACCGGCTTTTGAGTAAGAAAGACGGATATGTAGAGCTGTCGGATAAAAGTGTGCTGAGAATTGGAAATATCCATCAGCCGGATCAGATGGTATTGCTGTTGTACAGGGATTCTGAAGAAACTGAAAAGTGGAAAAGGCAGGCGTTTGGATCACAGCCTATATCGATTGGACGAGACGGCAGTAATCAGATCGTACTTCACAGTCCCGGAGTTTCAAAAGTACATTGCACTATTTGCAGACAAAATGGCAAAATGATGTTGTATGACAGAAATAGTGTGAACGGAGTGCTTGTGAATGGCCAGCCGGTCAGAGGAATGACAGCATTACAGGACAAAGATCTAATACAGATTCTGGATTTTCAGATGTTCTATACCAATGGTTATATTTACTATAGAAGTGCAACTTCAGGTATTTCCTTATACGCTAAAAATATCAACAAGATTGTAGGACGCGGGAAGAAAAAGAAGAAAATTTTGAATAACGTAAATTGTGAGATCAGACCCAATGAGTTGTTGCGATTATTGGAGGATCGGGTGCCGGAAAGACCACTCTGATGAGTGCAATCAGTGGATTTGACAAAGAATTTACCGGAGCAGTTTACTGTAATGGAGTGAACCTGATCGAACAGTTCCATTCACTGAAAAGCATTATAGGATTTGTGCCGCAGCAGGATATTATTTATGAAAATCTGACATTGAAAAGAATGCTTTTATATACTGCGAAATTAAAAATGCCAAAGATACGCAGAGACAGGAGATGGAGCAGCGGATTCATGCAGTGTTGAAAATGGTGGATTTAGAGGAGCATCAGAATACCTATATCAGAAAACTTTCGGGAGGACAGAAAAAAAGAGCAAGTATTGCTGTTGAATTACTGGCAGATCCCAAATTGTTCTTCCTGGATGAACCAACATCAGGACTCGACCCGGGAACAGAAAAAATCTGATGATGACGTTGAGCAAATTGTCAAAAGAACAGAATAAGACGATCGTAATGGTAACGCATACGACGCAGAATCTTCATCTCTGCGACAAAATCATCTTTATGGGACCGGGAGGAAGGCTCTGTTTTTGTGGGAATGTTGAAGAAGCAAAGAAATTTTATCAGACAGATGATCTTGTCAATATCTATAATATGATTGCAGAAAACCCGGAACTGTGGCAGAGAAGATTTGAACAGTCACGTGACCGGTCAGAAATTTCCGGACGAAGAGGCAGTATGGATGAAACCCAGTCAAGGGAAATTGCAAAGAAAAATAAGGGTACTTCAGGTTTCAGGCAATTTGGTATTTTAACCGGAAGATATGCAGAACTTCTGTGGAATGATCGGCAAAGACTGGCATTGCTGTTAATTCAGCCATTGCTGATCGCAATTTTACTGAAGATCGTAGCAGATAAAGATATATTTAAAATCTACGAAAGTACAAAGTCGATGTTATTTGCATTGAGCTGTTCAGGAATTTGGATTGGAATGTTCAATTCGATTCAGGAAATATGCAAAGAACGTGTAATTCTGAAAAGAGAATATATGTCGAATTTGAAGCTACCGTGTTATATGATGTCAAAATTTGTACTGCAGGCATTACTAGGACTGATTCAGTCAATTATTTTGACATTAGTATTTTTGAGCCTGGTAGGAAATAGCAAAAAAGGAATTTTCTTCTCTGATTTCCGACCGGAAATGTTATTTACGGTATGGCTGACTGTAATTGCATCGGTTGCCATGGGATTTATTATTTCATCTGTAGTTCAGTCGGGAGACAAAGCGATGGCAGCGGCTCCATTCGTTCTGATCGTGCAGCTTTTATTTAGTGGAATTTTATTTACACTGAAAGGTGCAGGAAAATCATCTCTTATTGTACGGTCAGCCGCTGGTCAGTGGAGGCACTTGGAAGTATTGCAAGACTGAATAAGCTGGATTTGCGGATGCAGGCAGATTTTCCGATGTTGGAGCATGAAGCAGAAAGCTTTTTCAAAGCAACGGCGGGACATGTATGGACTGCAAGTGGAATCTTGATCCTGATGACAGCGGTGCTGATGGTTGTTGCTACATTGCTGCTTCGTAATGTGGCGAAAGACCGAAGATAATTGTCAAAAGACCGGGGATAGAAAATTTTCATTTATAAAAAGATGTTGGGGGCAAAAGATGCCAACAATGAGAGATGAGTAAAGGAATTGAGAAATGTACAGCAGAAAAGGATATATGGATGAAACCTATGAAATACTGGGCTATCTTGGATCAGGAAGCGGTGGAGTCATCTATAAAGCATATCATAAACGTTTGCAGAAGGAAGTTGTCTTAAAAAAGATCAAAAGGAAAAGCAGAGATGCCAGGATCAACAGAAATGAAGTAGATATTCTAAAAAATCTGAATCATATGTATCTCCCTCAAGTGGTAGATTTTTGAGGAAAATGGTGAGATCTATACGGCGATGAGCTTTATTCCAGGAAGATCATTGAAAGAACTTATGGAAGAAAGAAGACAATTTTCCCAAAGACAACTGATCCGTTGGGCGATGCAATTGTGCAGTGCATTGAATTATCTGCATACCCAGACTCCACCGATCATTCATGGAGATATCAAGCCGGCAAATATCATGGTGACTCCGCGGGGAGATGTCTGTCTGATTGATTTTAATGTATCATTTGCTGTGAATGGAAATACGGTTTTAGGGTATACGGAGGGATATGCATCACCGGAACAGTATATTATTGCATTGGATTCAAGAGAGGGGCGGGAGCTGCCGCAGTATCGGGTGATTGATGAAAAAAGTGATATTTATAGTACAGGAGCGACACTTTTTCATCTGATCACAGGGAAAAAAAGCAGGAAGAAACCGCACAAAGGCAGAAGAGTATCTGCTTAAAAATTATGTAAGTGAAGCTTTTGCAGCGGTGATCTTAAAAGCAATGGATCCTAAGTCTGAAAAGAGATATAAAAATGCAAGGGAAATGTTTCAGGCTTTACAGAATGTATATAAGAAAGATGCCAGATACAGAAAACTGGTGATCGGTCAGAGAGTGGCAATGCTCGGGCTGGTAGCCGGAATGGGACTGTCGATCATTGCGATCGGATATGGAATCCATACCATGAAACTTGAAAAAGTAAATCGGTATAATGAAATTGTAAAGCAACAGACGGAATATAGAAAATCAGGAGAATACGAAAAAGAGGAAGCACAGTATCAAAAAGCAATTAATCTGCTTCCGGCTAAAGAAGAAAGTTATTATCAGAATGCCTGTGCATTGTATGAACAGAAAGAATATCAGGATTGTATTGATTTTATTGACTATGATATATTTCAGAATGAAAAAGTAGATCTTTCAGATGACCGAATTGCAGATTTGTATTATCTGAAAGCGGAAAGCTGCTTTGAACTGGAAGATTATGGAGAGGCAGTAAAAGCATTTAAGAAAGTATTCCAACATGGTGGACAAAAAAGTGAGTTTTACCGTGATTACGCCATTGCACTTGCTTATAATGATGAACTAGATAAGGCAAAAGAGGTGTTGGATCATGCAGAAGATTATCAAATAGCAGATGATTCGCTTCTTTATGCGAGAGGAGAAATAGAAAAGTCTTCTGGAAATACAGCTAAGGCAGAGGAAGCTTTTAGGGATTGCATTTCAAAAAGTGAAAATGAGGAACTTATCATGCGTTCCTATGTCATGCTGAGTGAACTGGCAAAAGATAGTGGTAATCTGAGTGAGGAACGAAATGTTCTGCAGGAGGCAAAAGAAGTACTTCCTGTATCCAGACAGATGGTGATTCTGGAACGACTGATACAGGTTGATATTGATTTAGCAGATGCAGGAAAGACAAGTTACAGAAATGAAGCGATTGAATTGCTGCAGGAAGTGATCGATCAGGGCTGGGATACGTATGAGACATACAATAATCTTGTCATTCTCAATGAAAAGCAGGGCAATCTAACGGAGGCACAAAATGCGTTAGATACAATGAAAGAACAGTTCGGAGATGATTATAATATTGAAAAGAGAGCAGCATTTCTGGAAATAGACAAACAGGAACAGAAAGCAAATAAGAATCGTGATTACACTGCTTTTGCAGAATATTATGAAAAAGCAGAAAAAATGTATTATGAACAGTTGAAAAATAATGATACAGATGCGGAAATGGATCTGCTTGAGAATGTATATCAGCAGGTAAGAAGTGGAGGGTGGATAGAAGAATGAAAGTGACTGCAGGAATGATGATCCTGATTGCTGGAATTATTGGAGTGATCTTTTTTGGAGTTATGTTGATTGTAACAGCAAAAATATTTAAAAATAAGAAAAGAGAAATGTTAGAGAGATTAGAAAGAGAGTAAAGGAGACGTTATGTCGGGAATAAAAGGAGTAATTAAATATATTTCACAGTTGTTGATTCTATCATCTTTTTCCATTATTTTTTTACCGATTATCTGCTTGAAATGTTATGAGGAAAAAAGTGAGATATCTATTTTTAAGTTCATGCAGTGGAGCATAGGAAAGTCTACAAAATCATTCCTGGATGCTGATATGGAATTTGTAATAGGCAGACAGATGAAAATATATATCGTCTGTGCTTTGATCTGGGTTATGGTTACAGTAATTTTTACAATCATAATTCTTCTTGTGCAGTCACAGTTATCATACTATATTGCGATTGTTGCACAGCTTTTTACAATTTTGAGTGGTGGATTGATCTATCTGATGCTTCGTATGGAAACGAAAGGCCCGATTCTGGAAAAAATTTCCAATACATCCGAAGATTATCTTGGAACAAAAGCACTGTTTCCGGTAAAATCATTACTTATTTGGGGCGGAATACAGTTGCTTGCTTTGATTTTAAATTTTGCCGGAGCATTGCTCAAGGAGAAAAAAAGATCAGGCAGACATCAGGAAATGTATATTGCACCAGAGGAAATGGTGGGTGATCGAAGAAGTGGAATGCAGAGAACCGTAAAAACTCAGGCCACAGAATATGTTCCCCAAAGAAGAAATGAAAATAGAATAAAAAAGGATTGGGGGATGGATCAACAAAGGAGCAGAATGCAGGGACGGAGTACCTTTTCAGGTGCGATCCGTGGCCTGCAGAGAATGTATGAAAAAAGGTCTATCCAATGAGTATGGGAGAAGCTGTATGGATCTGTTCAGATGGTGTACATATCTTTATGACGAAGGCAGATCAGAGTATAGAACATGAATTGCTTGCAGAGGTGTTTTATGTCGCAGAATATGAAGAATACTGGCTGACACCGGAGAAAAAAAGAATGGTTTTTCTTGAAAGCGGACAACCGTTAGGTGAAAAAAGAGAGTATTATATTCCGCGTGGAACGATCATTCAGGTAAGCTACAGCAATAATATGGAACCAATGAGATTTGAACTTGCATAAAAGAAAGAAGGCAGAATCATGAATTACGATGAGACAGTTTTTGTAAATCCAGACAAATTAGGATTGGATGAAGGAGATACTTTAGATGAACTATACAGAAAATTAGGGAAAGCCTATTATGAGGGAGCATTTGAAGATCCATTACCGCAGTTATTACCTTTATTTGATAAAATTACAAAAATAAAAGGCTTGTCTGCAGGAGGGGTTCAGCAGAAAAGGGACGATGTTCCTGCACAGAGATATTGTCCTTCCTGTGGAAAATTAATTGATGGTCAAGACAGATTTTGTGGTGGATGCGGATACGATTTAAATGATGTCGGGGTCAAAAGCCACCGACTTTGATGCCTACGGATTGCTTCGTGCTACGCACTCCCACAATCTACCGAATATTCGCATATCGTGGGATTATCATCCACTTTATGCTCATATCGGGGCGGGTCCTAAGGTCTTTCACCCACCTATGAGCAAGCTCATGTGGGCTTAGACCTTTGATCCTGGCATCATGAGAATATATTATCAAAAAACAGAAGAAATAGCAAAGGGGATAAGAAACATACAAGAGGAAATCTAACGATATAGTGAGAAAATTGCTTGTCGCTAATTGTGGTATATGGTAAGATATGAGTTGTACTATTTTTGATTTTGGAGGAATTTTAATGGTCGATTTGTTATGACAAATTATGGAAAGTTACATGATAGATAAAAAAATGAACCGCACCAGAATTGAAGGAAGCGTTCAGGAATAAGTTTTAATGTATTAGCTCGATTAGGAAAGAATGAGCCAGTTTCATTTGAATCAATAGAAAAATATGTTTTACATTAAATTGCAAGATAGAAGATGTTGTAGAGATAAAAAAAGAAGAATCACCACAAATCGATAGTGATGCATTTACAACCATAGAACTGTTTGCTGGAGCTGGCGGTTTGGCTTTGGGGATAGAAAAAGCTGGATTTGAACCATTGGGACTAATAGAGTTTGATAAGGATGCGGCAGAATCTTTGAAAACCAATAGGCCGAACTGGAGAGTTATTCATGATGATATAGCTAATATATCTTGTTTGGATTTGGAAGATTATTTTGGTATAAAAAAGGAGAACTGGATTTATTATCGGGAGGAGCCCCGTGTCAGGCTTTTTCTTATGCTGGAAAAAGATTAGGACTTGAAGATGCAAGAGGAACACTTTTTTATCACTATGCAACTTTTTACAAAAATTACAGCCAAAGATGTTTTTGTTTGAAAATGTGCGGGGGTTGCTGACTCATGATAAGGGAAGAACATATGCAACGATAACAAATATTTTTGAACAGGCAGGATATACCATTCAGAAAAAGGTTTTAAATGCGTGGGATTTTGGTGTGCCACAGAAAAGAGAGAGACTAATCACTGTCGGAATTAGAAATGATCTAGTGGAAAGGATTTCATTCTCATTTCCAAAAGAACATGATTATAAGCCTGTTTTGAGAGATGTTTTATTGGATTGTCCAGAAGGACCAGGAGTACCATACGGAGAAAATAAAAGGAAAATATTTGAATTGGTTCCACCTGGAGGATATTGGAGAGATATTGATCCGGAGATTGCAAAAGCATATATGAAAAGTTGCTGGGATATGGAAGGCGGAAGAACAGGGATTCTTAGGAGAATGAGTCTGGATGAACCATCATTGACAGTATTGACTTCACCGTCTCAGAAGCAAACAGAAAGATGTCATCCATTGGAAGCAAGACCGTTTACAGTACGTGAGAATGCAAGATGTCAAACATTTCCAGATGAATGGCAGTTTTGCGGAAGTGTTCAATCTCAGTATAAACAGGTTGGAAATGCTGTTCCTGTCAACTTAGCATACGAAATTGGGTTAGAGATACATAAATCATTAGAGGGGGTAAAATAAATGGCGTGGAATTTAGATTTTATATCAGAAGAAGATTTCAAGAAGCATGTACGTGCAACAATTATGAAGTATGGAGAAAAACTGGAATCGTATGATTTGAAGCGGTTCAATAGTAACCTGATTGATCCGATCAAGCTGATTTTTGATAAGTCAGTTTATCGTACAAGTTGGGGAGAAATTGTAAATAATGAAATTTTCCGGCAGAGAGATAAGTCTAATAATAATGATATAGGATATTTTCATCAGAATATTTTTTCCTATTTCAAAGGCTGCGAAGTCCCACAAGCAGGCTGGGATGTTATTTACAGAAATCCAGATGGAATACAAATGCCAGATGGAGATGTTGTACATACAATATATGTAGAAATGAAGAACAAACACAATACTATGAATTCTGCATCTTCTGCAAAAACATATATAAAAATGCAAGGACAGATTCTGGAAGACGATGATTGTGCTTGTCTGTTGGTTGAAGCAATTGCAAAGAAATCACAGAATATAAAATGGTCAACAAAAGTTGATGGGAAAAATGTACAGCATAGATTGATTCGCCGTGTGAGTATGGATCAGTTTTATGCAATCCTTACCGGCGAAGAAGATGCGTTCTATAAGATGTGTATGGCATTGCCGGAAGTGATCAATTCTGTTGTAAATGAAGAAGGCGGTGTTGAAGTACCGCACGATACGGTTATTGATGAATTGAGAAAAGTGGCATCATTGTATGGTGATGAAAATGATGAGTTGTCTATGGCAATGGCTGTATATATGCTTGGATTCAATACATATATGGGATTTGGTGATAAAATGCAAACAAAATTTGCATTAGATAGTAAGGATGGAATGTTAAAGCGTATTTATGAGTATGCGAAGAATTTACAAGGACAAGACTAATCATGAGGTAAGATAAAACTGAGGGGGATTTTATGTATTTAAAATATATTCAGATAGTTAACTTCAGAATTTACTTTCATCTAAATTTCAATTTGATGAAGGTGCGAATACTATTATTGGAGAAAATGATGCGGGGAAATCGAATGCTATCACAGCGATGCGAATTTTGCTTGATAGTTCGTATTATTATAATGTTAAGAGATTAAAAGAAACTGATTTCCCGTTTGAATTTTCAGAATGGAAAGGGCATTGGATTATAATATCAGCTTTCTTTGACAAGTTAACGGAAGATGATAAATCTGTTGAAGTATGTGCAGAAATGATTCCTGAAAATGAGAATGCAGAATTTTTGAAGTCATATATTCGTTGTGAAGGATACAATTATGGAGTCGTGACGGTATTTATTCTACCAAATAAAAGAATACGTAAAGCACTTTATGAAGCATCAGGTACAGACGAATTTGAGAAAATTCGAAATAATATTAAACTTACTGATTATGAATTTGTGTATACGGCACGTTCACAAGTAGATTTTACAAACCCAGAAGTATATAAAAACATTGTAGGTGATATTGAAAATAAGGTGTATTCAGATCCTGATGAATATTACGGTGCGGCAGAGCCGCCAGTCCGGTGTGGCGAGAGCACCTGTCCGGACTAACGGAGCCACCCCATTTTATTTATTAAGTTACTTTGCCATTGCAGGATCCAGTCCATACACTTCTCTCATAGAGAGGTCTTTAGATGGGTCAACACTTTCAATATCGATCTTATAAGAATCATACGATATACGATCCATGATGGCATCAGCAAGAGTACTTTCACCATCACAGATTTGCTGGTACCATTCACTTTCACGGAACTGAGAACAAAAGATCGTTGAAGATTTTTTTCGTCTTTTATGTATCAGTTCAAAAAGATTTCTGGCTTCAGCTTCTGTCAATTTAAGAAGCAGCCACTCATCAATAATCAGTACTATTGGCTTAGTGTATTTCTTCAGGCAGTCGAGAAAGTTCCATTGTCCCTGGCAGCCTGTAAGTCCAATAATAGATCAGGAAGTCGTACATACCGTACTGAGTAATAGTGCTTGCATGCTTCCATGCCAAAGGCACAGGCCATGTAGGTTTTACCGCTTCCAGTTGCTCCAGTAATAAAGATGTTCCGGTATTCTGTAATGTATTCACAGGTTGCCAGACGATTAATCAATGCTTTGTTCAGTTTTCGCCCAGAATGATAATCAATTGCTGCAATGCTCGCATCTGGCTGCTCAAGTTCAGCCTGGCGGATCAGCCTTTTCAGACGATTGTTTTTACGGTTGCTGTATTCGACATCAACAAGCATACCGAACCGATCCTCGAACGGCACTTCCTTCATTGTAGGATCATCCATCTGGATGCGGAATGCATCCGCCATAGCAGTCAGACGCATTTCAATAAGTTTATCGATTGTACTTTGATTTGTCATGATTGTTTACCTCCATAGTATCTGGCTCCTCTGGTTATGCCGTGTGGTTTTTCTGCTTGAGATGCTTCTGGTTCAGTACCAGGTACATTCTTCACAGCAGCCAATAGATTTTTGATACTTTTATAGCTGGGTTTACCGGAATAAGAAAGTGCCTTAGCACAGACCTGCTCCAGTTTTCCAGGCGAATATTTTTCTGCCAGTTTCAGTAATCCCATGCAGCTTCTGTAGGATTGCTGTTCAATCCTGCCGGAGGTAAGTATTGCATCGACAACCTTGCTTGTGTTAATTCCAATCGAATCAGCCCACTTACGGAACCGGTCACCGTTCCATTCCAGATATTTCTGGTGTTCCTGTGGCATATGTTCTGTCACTGTAGAATACTGACCGCTTCTTCCATAGAGTCGTCTGTGAGAGGCAATACGATTGTGATTATAAAATATTTCAACCGTTGTATCTGTTATACGCACATCCACCTTATTTTTGATATACTGATAAGGCACGGAGTAGAACATTCTGTCTACTGCGATGTGATAGTTAAACTGGACGGTGGCTTGTTTCCACTCAGCCAGTTCAAAAGGTGTAGCAGGCAACGGAGCCAGTAATGGCATTTCTTCCCCAAGAAATAAACTGAGTCTGCTACATTCCTTTTTCTGAAATTTACGGGCGTTGTAGGCATCCAGTTTTTCACGGATTGAAGCATTTAATTCTGCAAGAGAGAAAAACTGCTCATTGCGAAGGGCTGCTGTTATCCATGTGGATATCTTTCCTACTGATCCCTCTACATTCGGTTTATCCTTGGGTTTCCGGATTCTGGCCGGAAGGATGGCGAGATTGTAATGTTCTGCCATCTCATGATAAGTTGTGTTTAAGGCAGTGTTGTACCAGTCACTCTTTTTATGATTCACTGCGGTTGTACAGTTATCAGAAACGAGCATAGGTGTGACACCTCCAAAGAAATCAAACATCTGGACATGAGCTTTGATCCAGTTGTCGATTTTCTCATTCATATATGCTTTTACAAAAGCATACTGACTGTAAGTTAATACACCTACAAATATCCATGCATCTGTGATTTCTCCGGTGTCCGGATCAATGATGTGGGCAGGGTCACCGGCCCAGTCAACTTCAATCTGTTCACCTGGTTTTCTGGGGATACGCATGGTAGCCCTGCGTTTTTCTTCATCCTTCTGGATGTAGTAGCAGAACTGAGAATACATTAGAGGCTCTTCGCTGCTCATGCGGCACTCCTCACAGTATTCTACCCAGAGAAGCTTTTTGTTTACACCATTTCGCAGAAGTTCTTTGCGAATGTAGTCAAAGTTTGGCATGCGTTTATTCGTTGCCGACTTATCCTTAGGAAACATCAGCTCCTCTAGTGCACTGTCGGTCATGTCGAAATCCAGCGGCCATGAAAGCTTGATTTCCGCTGCCTTTTTCAAAACCTTAGCGACTGTGTTTCTGGATACACCGCAACTCTGTGCGATGTTCCTCTCACTGAATCCTAAGCTTTTCAAGCGTAGGATTTCACGATACTTGGTCATAACTTATGACCTCCTTTATCTGTATTCACACCAAAGGTGTGTATTTACAGTATAAAGGAAATATATGTAATAGAGCCAAATAAGGTGGCTCTGAATTACCGGAATATATGGCTCTCATTCTCCGGAATGGTGGCTCTCAAAGTCCGGACAGGTGGCTCAGAGAGCCCCGGAATAATCAGTAGGTGTTACCAGAAAAGTGAACCAATTCGTATGGTTCATAATTTTTCAGGTATGTGAGCAAGTCCATCCGCTTGACCTCTTGCACAACTGATGGTGGTATATATGGCATAATTTTCATCTCCTTTCCTGCCTTGGATTGATATTATTGGGATAATATCCGGGCATGAAAATAGCAGGTGATTCCTTGAGTTGGAACCATCTGGCTATGTAAGGCACGTATATTCTTTTTTAATTATTTAATAATATTTTTCCTAACCGCTTAATTTCTGCATCAATCTTATTCATATCTGGACTGCGTAATTCAAGGTTAAAAGATACTACTTTTTCTCCAGAAATATCCTCTAAACCATAAGATAATTCATTAATTCGTTTATCATAATCATCTATAAAATTCTCAATATCTTCTATTATAGATTTGCTCAACTCTGATGTATATTCTATCAATTTTTCGAACATTTCTGGAACACTAATACATTTAAAATCTAATGCCCAAAGATGATCGCTTTTATATACTTCAATCAATTTTTCTGCTACATAAATTATATACTCAGCATTTCCTGGCGTTCCACGTTCACCAAGTGCTTCTTTAAGAGCCTTATTAAGTATAACACAAAGAATATCATTTTTCCGAATAAGTTCTTTACTTTTTGCCTGAACATAATCAAAAATTTCTATAGGATTTTCAAAACAAACTGTTCTTTCAAATGAAATACCGTATTTCATATCATATCGCAAATCATCCAGTTTATTCAAATTATCTTTTAATACCTCTGCAAATAATAAGTACTCCCACAAAGCCGGTTTTTCAACCACTAATTCAAATACACGCCCGGAATATTTTAACACCTTAGGCGATACCCCTTCTTTTGAAAATGTTTTCTTAAACATAAACTATCATTAACCAAATAAGCCAATTGATTTTTCAGACATTTTATAATATCTTGGCCTGTGTTAAACTCATATACCCAATTACTATCTTTGTTTCTTAAAGTATCTACAAATTCAAATATTTTTTCCGAATCTACGATATCTGAAAAATTCATTTCTTTATTTTTCTTCCAAACAGGCAAAATATTACTTACTTTTTGATCTATAAATACAAAATCGGGATACCTTTTGCTTTTGCCCGTAAATACTCTAAATTAGTAATTGATTTTTCTCCATGATCTGTTATGTACCCATATCGACTGCCAACGATTAGTACCATTATATCAGCTCTTTGTTCTACGACTCAAAGACAGTTATTTATAGTATCTTTATCCGAATCTATTGGAAAAGAATCGTATTCAGATAATATGGCTTCATATCCTAAATCCGCTTCAATAAATTCTCTAATATCTTGCCTAATTTGTTTTAAATCATAACATGTAGAACTTACAAATATTGATGGTTTACGTGCCTCTCCTGAAATATATTGCATTTTCACGCCCTCTTTCTATTATGACTTTTTCTATTTTTTATTAGTAAAATTATTGATAAAATATCAATATATACGTGCTTACTAATCTGTTTTAAAAATCAAATGCATGTTTGAATGACGTTGAAGTGAATTTTTATCTTTTTCTATGTGTTTCCACGTTTCTTTATATGTTCCTTCAACGGAAACTGAATTTATACTGAAATAAAATCTATAAACTCCAAACTTTCCTTCATATTTTCAGCAAATTCATCCGAAGTATTTCTTTCTCCATCATCTGAAAGTCTTTAAGTTCATTGTATAAACATGTTCTAAAATTGCATGAATTAAAATATAACCTTATACGGAATATTACGGATTTTTCCAGTTGTGTACAACTTAAACATAATCTCTGATTTATTGTGCATTTCTTTTTCAACCTCTTCAATGTCAAAATATTCCATATGATCCTCATAATATTGAATATTTTCAACTTCTGCTTCCTTAATGCAATTTTTAGTAAATGCACCATCTGTGTCAGCTATATGAATAATTTTTACAAAATCTCCCCAATTATATCCATACTTACTTTTGATAGTCTCTATTAAAGCACCTACTTTGACACTACGTTTTCTTTTGTTGTACTATAATTAGATGTTATATCTCCGTGAACAACTGCAAATTGCACTTCTTCCGAAGAAAAAAACTCTTTCAATATTCCACCTATAGCATTTTCATCACTAGGCCCCTCAACAATAACTGTAACTACCTTTTTTCATTCACTTCGCAGTCTCCTTCCTGCTTTTCTAAATGCTCTTCGCAATTTTCAAGCTGTCAGTTTCTTCATATATTTTTTCTTCCTGTCCACCAAGAGTAATACTTCTAATATACATACTTCGGAGATTATTAGATCCTTTCACATTTTTCATGTGAATATATCTATTATTTGGATTGGCAGTAGAAAACATAATACTATCTTTATCCAACATCTCTAATGCACGTAGATTGTGAGATGTAAAAATCAATTGTCCTTTTGCACTCTTATTGAAAATATCTAATAATTCTCCTAACATATACTCAAAAATTCCAGCATCTAATTCATCAATAACTAAGCAGATAGAAGAATTTCCAAATGCTTGAATTAGAACATTTAAAATAGATACTATTTTAATAATACCTTCAGATTCCATACGAATCGGAATCGTTCTTTTTCCTTCTCTATTCGACATAAGCTCAACTTCCAGCCTTCTTCACCAGAATCCATTGCTTGCTTTCCATAATCTTTTATTTCAATACTCATTCCCGGAATAATTGTATATAAAACAGTATTGATTTGATCTACAATCTCATTAAGAATATCTTTCTTTTTAATATCTAAAATAACTGGTTCCATTAATGGAACTGCAAAATCCCCTTTCATTCCTGTTTTTTCCTTTTCAATGCGAAAAGCCATTGGGAGCAAGAAATTTGCAGAAATCAAACCGGAATGAGAACTTCTAATAACAAACAAATCTTTAAGTGCAAAATCAAACAATGCATGAATAACAATGGAATAATTCTTAAATTCACTATTTTTTTTAAAGAAAATTTCTCTACTATCCTTTCCAAAAATGTAAGAGCAATTACTCTTTTCTGCTATTTTTCGTGCAACAATAAGATCCATTTTTACATTTTTATCTTTCCCAACTAATTCTTCAACTCTTTTCAATGGTTTAAAAACAACATCTGTCTGAGTTCTTTGATAATCCATAAAAACATTCTTATTCGTTCTATTGCCATCTTTATTTATTGCACAATTCAAATATTCTCTTTCAATAATAACGCCATCATCTATTTCGAAAAAATAATATGATAACCTACCTCATACAGTACGTTATCTCCAAATATTTTAAATTCAGCATTTATCTCTGCATTTGCTGAATCTGTATCGATATAATCTATAATCCTTTGATCTAATTCCTCACCAGTAATAATACCTTGTAAAAAATAAAGTGCATCGACAATTGCTGTTTTACCAGATCCATTTGTCCATAAATTCCCAAAATCTCAGCTCTACTACATTCAAATTTTCTTTCATTAGCAAGCGGCATTATAATAATACCATTCTTTACATTTTTAATATTTTTTAAAGTTAATGATGATAAACGAACAACAATATTTCCCATAATTGCCTCCTATAATCCATTAAAATTGCATCTATATTCTAACACAAAACATTTGATTTTTCAATTTTATTTTACATTTTGGTATTTTTTATTCCATTTTTAAAATTATAATATTATTTATATTGTGTTTCATTTTTCATTATTTATTCGCATAAAATTATTGATTTGAGCGATATTATCCAAATAATACCACTCAAATCAAATTACTTTATTAGATTGATTCTTCTAAATTATATATATATGTTTTATCTTTCCATCTCTCCCATCCTTCCTGTCACGTTCAACATCTTTTCTTCTCGGAAGCTGAGCATCTTTCCATTAGTTCCACCGACAATGATATGATCCAGCAATTCTATTCCCAGTAGCTGTCCGCACTTCTGCAACTTTCTCGTAACAATCATATCCTCTTTTGATGGTTTCACATTACCACTAGGATGATTATGAAGTCCAATGATTGCAGAAGCATTTGCCAGAATACTGCTCTTAAAACTTCTCTGGGAATTACCAGAGATGCATTGATTATTCCAACACTGACCAGATTCATATTGATTACCTGTCCATTATTTTTCATATTCAGGATGCAAAATACTTCTCTGTCATATTGCGATAACTCCTTCGCCATCAATTCTACAACAGCCTGTGGACTGTCCAACGTCTGCTCACTATAAAGAGACGGCTCTTTTACCAGACGGATATTCACAACTTCCAATTCATTCTCCATCCTTCTGATCTCCTTTTGGAAATTCTACAACCAAAAAACATTACTCTCTGAAGATTCCACATATGATTTCAATTGTGATAATGTCATTTCCAAATATTTAGGTTGTTCCACCATAATCTGCTCCTTTCGTTTCTTCCCTTGCTTCTGTTTTCTCTGACAAATAGCTTATCACTTTGTTTGCCTTAATGCTTTTCTGCAACTCACTGATAATGCACAGATCTGCTACATTCACTCCCGGCAAAGCAAGCATTTCATCCATCGCCATATTGACAATCTCTTTTTCCGTTCCGTATCCGGCATCAAATAAACGCTGTAATACTTTTATTGCTTTCTGATTTTTCCCATTTCATCATCAAAGGGCAGATTATCGCCGCCCTCTGTTTTACTCCTCCTCTTCTTTCTTTTCTTCAATTCCTAATCTCTTAACCTGTTTCTTTTTATTCCAGATACGAACTCCTGTGATTCCGGCTGCTGATAATACCAGAATGGCTATCCATAAAATTGCATTTGCAGTGTCTCCTGTTTTCGGAGGGTTACTGGTTTTTGTAGTAGTACCCGGTGTCTCTGGGGTTGGTGTTTCCGGTACTTCTTTGATGGTTACAGTCTGACCTTCATCGTTGATATCCTTATGCTCTGTTACCTTTTTCGGTTCTTCCGGATTTGTCATATCATACAGTTCTTCAAAGGTTACAAGCTGCTTTCCTCCAAGCGTGCTGCCGTTGAAAGTAAACTCAATCTGCACTTCCATGTTTTCCTTGTCCGCTGTAAATTCATAATCATTGGTAACCTCTTTGCCATCAATGAGCAACTTGGCATTTTCTGCCTTAACCATCTGCCAACCGGACAACTTATAGTTCGTACCAATTTCCAATCCCTCTAAAGTAACCGTATCCACAATCGTCAGATCTTTTCCGGCTTCCACCTCTTTCTTACCGTTCTTATCCGTTGCTGTGGTATGAATCGAAATCTTTCGCTCCGTAATCAGGACGGTCTGACCTTCATCGTCAATGTCCTTATGCTCTGCAACTTTTACAGGTTCTTCCGGATTCTTCAGATCATATAATTCTTCAAATGTAACCAGATTCTGTCCGCCAAGTTCTGATGCATCAAACGTATAAGAAATCTCTACTTTCATTTTCTCGCTGTCAGCAACAAAAGTGTAATCACTCTCCACACGCTTTCCATCAATGAGCAGTTCTGCATTTTCCTCTTTTAACATCTGCCAGCCTTTCAACTGATATTTTCTTCCTTCTTCCAGACCGTCCAGAGTAACCGTATCGACAATCGTTACTTTCTTTCCTGCAACAATTATTTTTTCGCCCGTTTCTTTATCCGTTGCTGTGGTATGAATGGTAATCTCTTTTTCATACTCATCGGTCAGTGTTCCAAGGTCGATAGTTACTTTATTTCTGCTGACAACAACTTCAAATGCTGGAATCAATTTCATACCTTTGTTGGATTCACAAGCTAACTCCTCAATCTCATAAGTGTCATAAAGTAATGCACCTTTACTGTCATCCGGCTCAGAAGTTCCGAACCAGATACCGTCCTCACTTGTTTTCCCGACATTTGTATTTTTCTTATGAGACGCCCAATCGGAAACGGTTGAAAACTGACCATTTTTATCTGTCACTACGATATGGCTCTCACCGGTTGTCTTGCTAGTAATTTTGAATGGTACATTAGCCAGTCTCTTATGTGTGCCTGCTCCAATCTTTACTCCCTCCAAATCTCCACGTTTAATCTGGTTGTAAATGGAATGCTTTCGCCTTGTTAAATCCACTATTTTTCCATTTTCCGTAATCGAAAATTCAATCGCTTTTGCCCCGTCAGTCAGATAACCTTCCGGTGCTTTGGTTTCTTCCAGTTTGTATTTACCATATGGAAGTAAATCTGCCGATGTTGTTGCTACTCCGTCAATTCCTGTCTGAATTGTCTTAACTGTCTCATTTTTCTTGTACAGTTTTCCTTCTACCAGAACCGGATTCTCGTTCAGAGAAATAATTGCAAATGCTGCATCTTTTAATGTGGCACTTCCCTGTGCCTTAGTGTCTTTTGTCTCCATATCACGTTTCTGAATCTTCACACCACCTCGGATTACCTGATCAGATACGGAATACTGGTTGCTTCCGGAAAGAACTGCAAGTTCTCCGTCCTCTGTGATCTGTGTCAGATACATTCCTTTGATCTGCTCTGTACTGTCCCCTGCCTGCATATAAGCTCCGTCCAGTAAATATCCGTCTGGTGCTTTGGTTTCTTCAACAGTCAGTGTTCCAAGTGGCAATACGCTTTTTTCATTCTGGGTGTAAAATGTATCTCCTGATACTTTGTAAGCATCTGCCAGTTTTGTCACATAATGAACAGTTCCATTACTGTCTTTTTCAGCTACCGTCTTTGTAACCCAGGTACGTGTTGCTCTCTCTGGTAAATTGTCTTTTGTATAAGTCCGTCATAATAATGCCAGGTAAATTCTGCTCCTGTCAGTGCTGCATTACCCTGTGCGGTTGCTTTTCCCGTCTCCATATCAATCTTGAACAGGTCTACCAGTGTCTCTGTCACTTTCGGAACATCGGAAACATTTAATACGGCTGTTTTTCCGGCTTCAACCTTCAGACTGTGTACTGTCGTATCCAGCTTATATCCCTTCGGTGCAGAAAGCTCTTTGATGTAAACATTCCCTGCAGTCACTTCAACCTCATTTGTCTCACCATTCTCATTTGTTGTAAGTGTTCCAATCTGATTGCTGCAATTCTGGTCTAAAAATATGCCAAAGGTTGCTCCAACAATGGAATACATCGCATTTCCATTTGTGACAATCTCATTTGCAGTTGTCTTTTTTACCTTCGCATTTCCGACATTCAGTTCTGCCCAAAACTGTCCAAGATCCTGTCCTTCACCAGTATAGATATATCCGCCACATTTATAGCGACCTTTGTTTGCCTGTACAAATGCTCTCGCTCCTGCATACACTTCATTCTGAATATCCTGTGAAATCTCAGAATATGCAGCTCTGACATTATCGCACTTCCAGCCCAACTGTTCACTGAGTCTCTGCCATACTACACACTGTTCCAGCAGATATCCCTGATTTGCATTCAGGTTACTATGACTGCCTCTATACTGCTTTACATACTCCAGTGACAATGCCACATCTTCGATCTGTGCAGCACTCATGCTAGCACTTGCATCGTGTCTAGTTTTATACCCATTTTTGAATCCGGTGTTAATATCTACACAATAGCTGTTTCGCCCTCTACTCGCATGTGACCTTCATTGAATGTAGAATGAATGGTTCCATCATTCATCACATGTTCAATATATCCGACTCTCTCTGAGGATTCCGTCCAATACTGTGTTTCCGCTGCTTGAACCGATATGATCGGTAATGCAGTTAAAATCGTGGTCAGGGCAAGAATCCCTGTACACACTCGTTTCCATATCTTCTTCATTTTCTACAATTCCTTTCTTTTCAATCAAAAAAGACGTCCATCTGGAACGCCTGTTGTTGCTTTATGCTGTTTACTCCCTGCTATCATGCAGGGTATGGGAATCTCTGCCTGCCGAAAGAGAAGAGGTCCCCGGCTCCTTATTGTCTTTTCGGCTGGTAATCTGCTGGTAAACCAAAGGGGTAGGGTGTGGGGAGGGGAAAACAGAAAAAGGCTGATTTCTCATTGACCACCAACGGATAGACTTTTCCCTTGGTGTCAAAATGCTATCGTTCCCTGCTTTTTTCCCGTTTCCGGTATAATTCCAGTGCTTTGATAATGGTTTCTTCCATTTTCTGCTGTGTAGTTCCGATGGAAAGTATTTTTCCAGTCGGTTCTCGGGATTTTCCACTGCTCTACCTGATTTGGCTTCTCTTCTGACATAATCGACAGCAAAACATCTTCATTCAACCTGCCCTCTGCTGAAAATTTGCGGATTTTAATTGCCTGTGCATGACTTGGGGTACAAGCCTCCGACTCCATGGTGTCGTACAATATCTCCTGTTCCTCTTTCGGCAAATAAGACAGCTCCACCGCCGGACGCATAGAAATCTTTTTGTCATCGACCATTTCTAGGATTTCCGGGATAAGCTCCGTAAGGCGGATATAGCGGCGGATTGTTTCTCGACTTCTCCACTTTGTTCTGCAAGAATGTCTCTTGATTTTACTCCTTTTAACTTGTGCTCCTCTGGTGCACAAGTAATATCTAATCGTTTTCCCTGCCTGCTCATTGCTTCTAATTTCATTTTATAAGCAAATGCTTTTTCTGATGGTAAGATTTCTTCTCTTTGAAGATTGCTGTCAACCATGACAATGACTGCTTCATCATCGCTGAGATTCCTTACTATACAAGGCATATTCTCAAATCCTGCCAGTTCACTCGCCATTTTTCTACGGTGTCCGGAAATCATTTCATACCCGCCCGTTGGTTTCTCCCTAACAAGTGCAGGCACTAATACACCATGATCACGCACGCTATCGATAGTTTCCAACATCTTATCGTCCATTTTACCTTAAACGGATGATTCGGGAAGTCTGTAATTTCATAAATAGAAATATTTTTACATATTCCTGATTCTTATGATTTCTTTCTTCCTGCGTGGTAAAAAGGTCATCGGCTGAGGGAAGATTCATATTTATTTCTCTGCTTTTCGCCACACTTTAACACCTCCCTCGTAAATTCCGCATACGCCTTTGCAACAGTTCCATTCTTGTCATACTCATAAATGCTCTGTCCTGCGGCACTGCTTTCTGCCGCTGTGATAGCCACTGGAATAACCGTTTTAAAAATTCGAATATGTTTCCCGTAATTTTCTCGAAGGCTATCCTCTGTTGTCCTTGCAAGTTTTGTTCTCATATCTGCAAGTGTCAGCAATACTCCATCAATCTTCAGATTAGGATTTAGCTGTCTTTGTACCTTACCGATTGTTTTCATCAACTGTGTCATACCCTTTAATGGAAGATAATGAGCCTGTACTGGAACAATTACACTGTCCGCGGCAACTAATGCATTGATGGTCAGCATTCCCAAACTAGGCATACAATCAATCAGAATATAATCATAATCCTTTTTCAAATCTGCCAGATACAGCTTTAAAGTCTGCTCTCTACTCATGGCATTTACCAGTGAGATTTCCAAGCCCGATAATTCAATATTAGTTGGAATAATGTCTACTCCTTCTTTGTGATGTAAAATCCCCTCATTATACACAAATGGTTCGTCTTGTAATATCTTCTTCATTTGTGTTTCTAATGTAATCGGAAGACTGTCTGCATTCGTCCAACCCAATGCAGTCGTTAAGTCTCCCTGCGGATCAGCATCAACCAATAATACTTTTCGCCCCTGATGTGCAAGACCAATTCCAAGATTTAATGTCGTTGTGGTCTTCGCGGTTCCTCCCTTCTGATTTGCAAGAGCGATAACTTTACACTTGGACATATAGTTTCCTCCTTCCTTGAAAAATTTAATAGCCAATCCTTTTTACAGGACTGGCTATGTACAAAAATGGGCATGAAAAAACCGACTGATTCTTGGTGAATCAATCGGCTATGTAATTGTTTTTAATATGTATAATTTTCTTCTTTCATAAGACTCCGCAAAAACTTTACAGGCTCTTTTTCTCTCCGTATAATTTTTGAATTACATATTATTTCTATCAGCTGTTTAGTATCCGAAACAAGAATTCCATAATTCTTTGCCACATCAAGTGCTCCTGTTTGATGTCCAGAATTTGCAATATGCCAACCAATTATATCTCCTTTTTCTAATTTGAACCAATCTGGAAGAATTTCTCCTGCTCGATATGACTTGTTATACACATTATTCATCGTTGTTACAAACTCTTTCATATGACCTACATTATCTCTATTTGCATATTTTTTACACTGTCCTACAATTCTTATTGGTCCTTTAGTTCCAAATAAAAAATGAGCTTTTTGCGGAAAGGATATTCTTGCAAAAGTCAACACCACCTTCATTTCCAGGTGCAGTTAAACTAATCTTATCTGCTCCTAATAAATCACATATCACACATGACATCACTTCGTATTCTCTGTCTTTTAATTTATCAAAAAACTTATATAATTCTGGACGTATTTTATAATATTCTCGTCTTGAATCAGTATCTAAATTTTCCCCTATCCACCTAACCTTTTTTTCATAATTATTAACTATAGAAAACAAAGGCACTATACCGTTAGAAACATCTTCTTCATACTGTTTTTTATAGCTGTTCCATAATCTATTCACTTATTCGCTGCCATAGTTTCCGCTTTTACTGTATCATCAGTCAACGTTCTAAGAATGGCTTTCTTTAAAATTTCTTCAAAAAATACTCTTTGTCATCATAATGACTCCGATATAATTTATTGAATATTATTGTATTTTCGTTTATCGACATGCATCTAATATCTCTCCAACTTATCTGATAATTTTCTAGTAAATCTGATAATTCCTCTTTACGCGACATTACTAATTTAAATGGAATATCATCAAGAGCCTTTGTACAAGATTTTATTTTTTCTAATGTCTCTGTAGACGGATCTTGACTTTCAAGATATTTTCTTGTATTTGCACTATTTTGTGCCTTTTCCAAATCTCCGTCTGCTCTAAACATTTCAAAATCAGAAATAGATTCTCTCAATAAAAACGATACTATTCTTATATCATTACTTCTTTTTATTAAGCGATTATCCCAATTTCCCTTTACCTCTACTCCATCCAATACATTTTCTTCATTTCTTGGATATAACCATGATAAAAATTCGTTAAATTTCAAATTATCTTCAAATTTATACTCTGTATCATTCCATTGTAACCAATCTTTAAAAACCGGATTGCTTCTACTAAATATTTCTTGTAAATATGGATATGCTCTTTCATCTATTTCTTGTGTATAGTCAGACTCTTCTGCTGCTTGTATAAATGCATAATATCCCCTTACCCATTGCCCTGCACCATATGCTGTCAATCCGAATTTTTGCCAACCTCTGTCAAACTCAAATTTTCATCTTCCATTAACTGTACCAACAGCCTCGCTTTATTATATGCAGGCCATTCTTGAATCCCTATGATATGTCGCAATCCTTGAAATACCCATGATGGTTGTCTTTCTGATCCTGTATAAATTAAACAACTAATTTCTTTTAAAGAATCAACAACCGATTCTTCAACCTGTTCAGGATTTCCCTTATATAATTCCATAATATTCTTAGCTGCACATATTCTCCGATTTCCTTCAAGCACTACATATTTATTCTCTGCAAACTTTTTTACAATTACTCTATCAATGGGAAGGAAACCGTTTATTTGAATATTATCAACCAATTTGTAAATAGAAAATTCTTCTTCCAGTTTCCTTTTTGTTGCTACTTGAATACTTGCATCTGAAATTTGCTGATCTGGAATATCATCCCATTTAAGCGATGTAAACCTAGGGTTATTTGGATCCAAATATATTTCATCTAATGATATTTTTGCATCAACTAATTCTTTATTTAATGTATTGATATTATCCTGCATTCTTTGCTCAACTCCTTTTTTTATATTATACATAATTGTATCCTTTTCCTCAATAATTATGTCCTGTATCTCCATTTCCAAACATACGGCAGAGATTCTGCTCTTCTTCCAACCTACTTCATTTATTTTATGTTCTATTTATATCAAGTCTAATCCTCTTTCTATTTTCCACTTTTTTCATCAATCATACGTGCAATGAATTCTTCATAATCTTCTTCAGGATATAATGATTATCTTCACTAATCCATTCTCCAGCAGAAACAGCTTTTATAACTTCTGTAAGCTTTAGAAGACTGTTTCCTATACCACCTTGATAATATTCATTTGTTGGACTTATCTTACTATACAAAGTTTTTAACTGCTCTAAATGCTCATCCAAATTTAAAGTTTTTCCAGAGTCCGGATACTCAGCATTCATTCTGCGCTTAATAATATCTGTAATTTCCTCACTTGTTGCTTCTTCACACGATGTACCTCTTCTAATATATATTCTATTTTTCTTTAAATTGGTACTTCTTTCATCGACATAAATGGTATAAATCTCGGACAATCTTTAATAACCATCATTTGATATTTGTGATTTTGCAATTTTTCATATTCTGAAGAATCATATACAAAATCATATACTTCATACTTCAGTTCAGTTGAAATATAATTTTTAATATCATTTGATATTTTGGCTTTATCTACAATCTCTTCAATTCCATCATAAGAAAAACTTTTATCTTCCTTTTCTTTTACTCCAAATATAATAATTCCGCCACCAGAGTTAGCAATCGCCAACATTTCTTTTACTAACTTCGTCGGTTCTATCCATTTTTCTTTAAAATCAATAGAATTATGCTCCCCTGTTTGTCCCTTTAAAAAATTCCGAAAATTATCTAAGTCGGTTCCTGTAGTAAGCGATAAACTATATCTTTTTAATTGATCTGGTAATTTCATAAAATATTCCACACCTTTCATTTTTCCAAACAGTACATATCTTGTCTTATATTTCAATTATAGCAACTCTTCAACCCCTATACACTATTTTTTTCAAATTCTATAATTAAAAAGCAGGCAATGAAAAGTCACAAAACCTCTTCATCCACCCGCTTTTCACCTATATTCTCACCACTACCACTTCCACAACATCTGGATGTTCAACCACCCACATACCACAAAATACCACCTGTTTTGTAACCTTCTCATGCTAGGAGACAAAGTACTCCACTGCGTTATTTGGAAAGAACTCTTTAAACTCCCCATATAACTGCACTGCAAGTGTCTTATTATGTGCAATGATCAGCGTCGGTTTATTCAATTCCTGAATGACATTCGCCATGGTAAATGTCTTACCAGAACCAGTGACACCAAGCAATGTCTGGCATTGGTTGCCTTCCTTAAACCCCTGAACAAGTTGTTCGATGGCTTGGGCTGATCGCCGGTTGGGGAATATTCTGATACTAATTTGAAATGATCCATGTTGAGTCTCCTTTTACTTTATCTTGAATTCCGATTTCAAATTCAATTCTTTTACAATGAGATTATTTGCTTTTTTAAATTCTGACTTACTAACCGAATAATCATTAAGTTTCATCTGAAGCCAAATTCCGGGCTTACTGCAATGCCTGTCACGTCATACTTAATTTGAGTTGCTAATAACGTATATAAAGAGATTGCTCTATATTTTTCAAACTGCTTCGTTTTCGCTTTTTCATAATTTTCTTTTTGCATAGTCGCTGCAATTAAAATTGCCTTTTCTGAACCATATCATGTGATACTTTCCCCTTACCTTCAAGTACCTCTCTTCTGTTATTTCTTAAAAATTGATTTGTCTGCTCTACCCAATCTTGCATACTCATCAATACTTCATCTTCAGCCATCAACTCTGCATAATCAATAAACATTGTAACAAGCCTATTTAAGCGTGATAATTCTTTTTCATTTAGGTAATTCTTTGCAACACTAATATCTCTTTTCAAAATTTTACCATCCGGAGCATCTTTCCACGTAGTAAGTCCCATAGCAGGTTTCTCAGCATTTACTCGTTCATAAACTAATTCTGCCGCTGTCTTTCCGGTAACTGCAAAATAATCTTTTCCAAACAGCTTACCATTTTTAAGCATATCATCATTAAGAACAAATCCTTTAGTAATATATTCCTTTAATGTTTTTGTTGCCCATTGACGAAACCTTGTAGCTTTCTTAGAATTAACCCGATATCCGACCGCTATAATTGCATCTAGTATAATCCACTTTAAATAACAAACTATTTTAATTCACATTCCTATTATGGTATAATTGAACCATCGGAGGTGCCAATTATGCCTAATACAATTAAAACTATTTCTTTAACAGATGATGATAAATCTTACTTAAATAAACTGCTGACTCAGAGCACTTTGGAAATTCGCGTTTATCAACGTGCTAGGATCCTTCTGCTCAAATCTGAGGGTGCATCTAACAAAGCAATTGCTGACAAACTGGATATTGGAATCAGTGTGGTAAAACGTTGTCTTAACAAATTTAAAGAGAACGGTGTTGAAGCTTCTTTACGTGATAACAAAGGCCGTGGAAGGAAAGCGGAAATTACCGATGACGATATCACCTGGGTAATCAGTAAAGCCTGCCAAAAACCGAAGGATTACGGCTATTCTGCTGAATTCTGGTATCCCATGAGTTTCAGGAAATTCATCAACTCTATAGCAGAAACGGAAG
>ENA-OQDF01000101-OQDF01000101.1-human-gut-metagenome-genome-assembly--contig:-NODE-101-length-29185-cov-2.327517_pt1 | contig 29185 bp, 31 predicted proteins | sample MGYA00242769_ERZ504597 | MGnify/ENA primary metagenome ERZ504597 (study PRJEB26092, sample SAMD00036305) | human gut metagenome | host: Homo sapiens | study: EMG produced TPA metagenomics assembly of...
TCGAGGTGTTCCACACGGACCGCGGCGGCGGGTTCGCCGGGGAACGCATCGAACGCATGCTCGACGTGTTCGGCATCACACGTTCCTTTCCAGACCCGGCAACCCATACGACAACGCGGTGGTCGAATCCACCAACCGGCTCGTCAGGAAGGAACTCATCCACAGGAACGTCTACACGAACGTGGAGCAACTACGCTCGGACGTCAACCGGTACGTGTGGTGGTACAACCACCAACGGCTCCACTCGACCCTCGGGTACCTGAGCCCCGTGGAGTTCACACAACAAGGAAAAACCCTCTAGAAACAGTCCAACACACCGTTGCCAATCCAATATACGTAAGGGAACAGTCTGTTGAATTCTCTTGATGGGCATAAAGGCTTACGACAAAACCAATCGAATTCACATCGTTTTCGAAGCAGCTCTATCGACCTCGTTGTTTGTTCTGATAGATTCCCAAAGATTGGTAGAGGGGTTATATTGCTTAATATCAAATGAGATAGTTTGAACTACACTGAAAGCATACTCTCCTTCTAGGGCAAGTTTCTACAAAAGAACGGTTCAAGACATATGACAGCGAAGATTCTGGTAACAGGCGGCGCAGGTTTTATTGGTAGCGAGATCGTAAAACAACTGAGCGCTCATGATGAATACGAAATTCGCGTTCTAGATGCATTGACCAAACAAATTCATGGCAACAATCCTGAAAAGTCATATCTTTTCCAATCCATAAAAGATTGTTGTGATTTCATCCGTGGAGACGTGCGTGATTTCACAACAGTCCAGAAAGCTTGAAGGGGTAGATGTTGTTTTGCATCTTGCGGCAGAAACCGGTACCGGGCAATCCATGTACATGATCAACCAGTACAACGAGGTCAATGTCATGGGTTTGTCAAATATTTTTCAAGCACTATCGCTCAAGGGGGAAAGCAACACTATACGCAAAGTCATCCTGTCGTCATCGCGTTCTGTGTATGGCGAAGGCGAGTATCAATGCCCAAACTGTGGCGTAGTCTACCCCCGTGGACGCAAAACTAAAGATATGATGCAAGGCGATTTCACTATGCATTGCGACAAGTGCAATACCGCCTTGACCTTAATGCCCACCACCGAAGACAGCAAAACCACCCCAAATTCTCTTTATGCGTTCACCAAGCTTTCACAAGAGATGATGATTCAGACAATGTGCCCTGCGATGGATATTGATTACACCATCTTCCGTTTCCAAAATGTGTACGGAGCAGGCCAATCATTGAAGAATCCTTACACTGGCATTCTTTCCATCTTCTCCTCATTGCTTTTGGACAATAAAGACATCAATATCTTTGAAGACGGCAAGGAAAGCCGCGACTTCATCCACGTAAAGGATGTTGCTTCCGCGGTCATCAAATCTATCAATACGGCCGCATCGAACGGAGAAATCATCAACCTGGGCAGCGGAATCGGAACAAGTGTCATCGAAATAGCTGAGACATTGAAACGAATCTATGGCAGTACCAGCAATCTGAACGTTACCGGTGATTTCCGTATCGGAGACATCGCACATAATGTCGCTGATACCCAAAAGGCACGAAAGCTGCTTGATTTCACTCCGTCGATTTCCCTGCAGGAAGGTTTGACCGAGTTTTGCGAATGGGTGCTGGGACAAGAAACCGACAACAGTCGTTACGAACAATCCCTTACAGAGATGGAACGTTCAGGAATGTTTATTCGAAAGTAAGCATCTAGAACCTTGCCGAAGCATAATGCTATATTGCTTCGGCCAGTTCCAAGAACAATCTCATTAAAAAAATTCACATCATCTTAGATGGCCAAGTACGAAAGCTTTTTTCTCATCAGTAGCCATCTTTTTAGTATGCATAAAATCATCATCATGTTTAGCCGCATATTCACCAACGGACTCGATCACCCTACCCGGCACACCCACTACGATGGAATTTGCAGGAATATCATGCGTAACAATAGTGCCGCATCCGATAATGCAATTATCTCCGATTGTTACCCCCGGCATAATAATGGCATTAAAACCAATATGCACGTTATTGCCGATTCGAATTTTCCCAAAGAGATCGATATCGGATAACTCAGGATACTTATGACGCAATACCCACACGCCACCGTCATGAGTCACAAATCTAACACCAGATGTAATCCTGACATTATCGCCGATCTCAATCAACCACGGTTCACTTCCAAAATCCCAGCCATTGAGAATCTCGAAGCCCCCCCCCAGCTTTAAACCCAGCTTTCGGTAATGAGCAGCATTTTTCTCAGCATTACGGAATGATTCATTAATTTCTCAAACAATGCGGTTCCTTTCTATATCAGACAGATATTTTGCTCTTTTTGTATAGGAACAAGGAGGCAACCATCAGGACAAATGCTGCTATATAACGAATAATCGTGAAGTGATATAGAGGAATCGCAATGGCGGAAAGCACAATTACCAGCCATTGTATACCGATAATGACTTTGTCATCATATACGGTTTCCTTGGTTCCCGTGATAGTGAAGTGCAGTTTTTGGACACACGCATTTGCACATACGACAAGAATACGAATGCAATCAACATCGAATAGGCCGCTGCCTGGTATCCAAATAGAGGAATCAGTACTGCATTCAGTACAATATTCAGTACTGCGCCACAAATAGAGGCAATCATTATGTATGAAGATTTTTTGTGATACAACAACACGTTTGCATACATATTGGAAATAGCGTTCTGGAAAATGGCTGCAGAAATTGGCGGCATGATGTAAATCGCTGCCATATATTCATCAGTTGCGATTATCTTGACCACCTCAGGAGCTAGGAAAGTCATCAATACGCATACCGCAGCATAGGTGAGCAGCAGAATCGAAGCGAGGCTCCGAACTCTTTTCTTGCCTTCGGAATCATCAATATTCCGATAGAGGAATGGGATAAACGAAGAATTAATTGCCGACCATACGATTGCGGAAACGGTACTCACCGAGGAAGTGTGCCATAAATGCCCACAGCGGAATTATCAACGAACCAACCAATCATCACGCGACCGGAATTATTCAGAATCTGCGTGGCGAACTGATTCGCAATAGAGGCACACTCAGAGCAAGTGAGAATTCCAATACCGCATGGAAATGAACTTGCGCCCTCGCACCATGATGTATACCCAATAGCACAAGAGCAACAGCATATAGCACGGCATAATTCGCGAACAATCGTCCTTCGGCCGCTTTTCCGCTTCCTCGCATATACAATACAGCGACAATGGAAAGTGCTGATGCCACAATTGCGGAGCCAATCGTCACCAGTGTTGCTGCCTTGTACTTATACTCGTAACGCTGTCTTGCCAGCCAGAACTCCGTAGCCGGCAGCAATAGGAAACCAACTAGCATCAGCAGCAACAGCGATTTGTCTAGGCCAAGTATGCGACTCCAAAATTGGGAGCAACGGAATATACGGCAAAGAATACGATTGATGTGAACGTCGTGAGCGTCAGCACTGAAGATTCGTACCTATCGCGCTCATGCTCATATTCCTTCAACGCGACCATATATCCGCCGTAAGTCAACGAGAGCGTCGCCACAACCGTCAGTATCGACTGCCAAGAATTGTACAGATTGACTGTGCCATCTCAGAAGTTGACATGATTCGGGTAAAAATTGGCACAGTAACAAAGGCCAAACCTTTAGAAAACAGCGATGCGAATGTGTATGCTACCGCCGATTTCATACCCTCGGATGGCCGCTTATTCCAAAAATGTTTTTTAATGTGTTTTGCATTATTCGTCTGCACCATCATTGTTGGAAACGATTGATCCATGAGCCGACGGAATAGTAGTGTCTTGTCTCTTGAGAATATGGGTGAAACTCGGAACGCAGGAACACGGTAAGCTCTTCTTCATCAGGGTTCTGCAAATCAATGACCAGAATATTATTGGGATCATAAAAATTCGCTGACAATAGAGCCATGTTAGTCGAAACGAGTTTCTTGTTGAGGAAAATGGATTCCATCACGCGCATAGAGAATCCGTTCTGACCTTGCTGCGTGATATCCAAAATCGCCTTGCTTTGCGAAACCATATCGAGATAATCCGCATAATTAACATATGAGTGCCTAATGGTGAATGGCAAATCTTCATGCTGATTACCGTTTTCAACAATTACGAATTCCGGTTTCATGCCAGCATCGGAGATGATTTGATGCAAAGCAAGCATTTTTGCCTTGCGATCCTTGAGAAAACCAAGAAACAGGATATCTGACGTCAGAGCACGTTCCGGGAGACGCAAGTTCTCGTCATACATGATGGTGTTGAAGCGGAATCCATATTGCTTGCAGTCATTTTCGTCATACGAATAATATGAGAAACCATACTTCCTGCACGCCGTAAGATGACCAAGGACAACCTGCTTGTCGCGAACAATATTCCAGGAATATAGATAACATTTCGCGTCAGGATTTTTATGTCTATTAATGTTGCGCAATAACGCCGGATCCAGCCATACCGTAAAATCAAAAACAATGATCTTGGAAAACGACTGCAAATCCTTGTACCAATCAGTATAGAACAGCGAGCTGGCAGCAAGCCTCAGCTTCCTCATTGCTTTCCAAACCATTTCGGACGCGCCATGAACTTCGCGGAACACAGGGAAAACCACCACATTAGGAAGTTTCATACTATTGAAATAATAGAAGCTACCGCTGGGAACAAGCAGCAGAGTCCGTTCCATTACATCACCTCTTTAGCATTCATCAGATTGGAAACCATTAGCGAATGGCGAGGATTACATGTAGCAATCGCATGTCCAACGACACTGGACTGCTTATGTGTGAAATAGGAGCTGAGATAAATCGGGAACATCATGAGACCCGGATAGAACAAATACGTCTCGCTAACCGTGGAATTGATAAACATAAAAGCAAATACGGCAATGAGTATTTTCTTTGGTTCCCGTCGAATCATTGGATAGAAAATCATAATCATCATCGTCAGCCAGAAAATCATTCCATACACTGCGGCATAGGTCGCAATGCTAGCGGCAACTGCAGCTGGGTCAAATGAGTCTCGTATCGCATAGAATGCGTCAAAACCGATACCGAACGGGTCCATGGAAAGAGCCTTCAAACTAGCCATCACTGTAATCCAACGATATTGTCCCGTGCTATCCTCTAAATTGACACCACCGCCAATGCCTCCACCAAATAGCTTGTTCAGCACTTGAACATAAAGGAGACTCTCTTCCCCGCGAAGCAAATAATCAGTGATCAGCACCGCCGTAATGGCGACCACTAGCACTGCAAGCTTTTGTTTCAGCGTACGTATGCCTCGCTCTCTGCCACGCATAAAGAAGAAGCACAACAAGATGACCATCATAGAAAGATAACCGGTCGTCGACTGGCAAGTAATCAGTGTGAGCAAGACAATGACGGTCGCCGTACGATATTGCTTCTCGTTATCAAAATATAATTTCTTTTTCCAAAATAACAGGACGAATAAAACAGCATTGAGTACAATCTGATACACGCCAGGTTCAGTGTAGAAACCACAATTACGGGTTGCGTGTATTTCAAGATACGAGTAAAGCCAGAGTCCTTTTCCATGAAGCACAGTGGCCCATTGACCCGTCCCCAAGTTCTGCGTCCAGAATGATGTTGCAGCCATGCATTCACCAGCGAAGGGTTAATGCAAAACGCCGCCCAAAATAGCACACTGATGATGCCAAAGAAACAAACAATTCTTACGAATCGGGTAAGAAACATTCTCCGATCAATAGTCATTGCGATATAGGTGACAACCAGCATCGCTGCGTTAGGAAAGAAACTAGCCCCACACCTCCTGTTTTCAATCGGATAACAATCGTTGCCAATGCAAGCAAAAGGCAAAACGACAGCACATAAACATTCCTATATTTTGCGCTCAACAACGCAAGCAGGGCATATATAGCAATAATCACGCCATACACCAATGTGGTATTCAGATAGCGTGACATCGCGCAGCTGCCCGGAATCAGTAACATAAGGTACAGCCACGCGTACTGGAGTGTTTTGGTCTTCGTTATGCGAATCATCAACACCTCTGGAAAAAACTAATTTCGACGCAAATTGCCGTTGAGCAATCTTCCATAATAAGTTTCGACACCATTGATTTCGGTGGGAAACTCTTGCTTCCATGTCAATTTGAACAATGATGTATCGGCAATTAATGACTCCCAATGACGCTCATTAAAGACATCACCTAAACACTTGAACAGGTCATCGCATTGTGGATTATTGGGGGTGATTGCTGCAAACGCCTCCTTAACCGCAGTGCAATGTCGTTGCACTAGTACGATTAAATAATCCAAGAACAAGTAGTCGACCATAAAATCATTTGTACGCCAATATTCAAGCAAGAAATCACGTATCACGGCAAATATCCAACGATGGTCGGCATCACATCCAAAAGAGTAATTTGCAAATATCCCTGCGCCACACTTGCATGCAAATACTCGGGGCGCTTGATAGAGAACAATGGCTGGCCAAAACAGTCTTCAATATCGCCAGCGCAATAGAACGTCGCGTCCAACCACAATCCGCCATACTGAGCCAGCAACGATAAACGCAGCAAGTCCGACAAATGTGTGCGAGCAATAGTGCCTTCATGATATTTGCGCATCATCCAGTCAGGGAAGGTCACATAATCACGATAATTGTCCTCGGTAATCACAATCACACGTCGATCTCCCGCATATTCGCGAATCGATTCTACACAGCGTTGGACGATACGCGGAGCATGGTCAAGCCCTTGCCACCAGCATAACCAGATGCAACCTTTGAGTTCCTCCGGTACGGCTGGAAGATTTACCTTATAGCGATAGCCAGAAGCGAAATCTCCATATCGTTTCTCGAAATACTTAAGCAGTGTTTCATGCTTACGAATCAGACGACGACGCGCATTCGGCGGTTCCGCATACCCATTACGGCACATAATTTGGATATCCGCCTTAGCAATAAGCGTTTCCACTGCAGCCGGCCATGAAGTCAATTTCGCTATTTCCGCCGTAGATCGTATTTCCTCACCAATGCGGTGAAGATAGCGTCTAATGCTATTGTGAGTTCCCATTTCATTCCCTGCTTTTTTGCAATACCACGTCACTGACTTTTATGATTGATATATCCCTCGGTGCATGATCCTTATGCTTGATAATGCAAGGATTGCCAATAACTACCGAGTGACTTGCACGTCGCGATTCACAAAGGCCCCAGGAGCAATCATTACGTCGTTCCCGACCTTCACTCCTCCCACTATTGACGCATTGATTCCAATCCAAATGTCATCACCAAGCGTTGGAGCACCTTTTCTCTTTCCACGATTCTCCTGGCCAATAACAACCCCTCGATGGATATTGACATTCCGCCCAATAACGGCTTGAGGATTGATGGTGATGCAATAAGGATGTCCGATATACAGGCCACCACCGATAACCGTTTGATGGCTTAACTCGATGAAATTCCTCTGACGGCACCAGCGAAACAGCAGTCGATACACCAACTGCATAGGCTTGAACCTGCACTCTTGGCAACAACGAAATAACCGCTGGAATCTAGGCATTTTCTCAACGGCGTATCGATACTTATCCTGCTCGAGCAAAGTACCCATTGTTATCCTCAATCCTTTGCGAAAAAATGGAAAATCAATGTTCCGTATCGAGGATTCGGGTAATCTTCAAAGCATCGCCCCACGCGGCTTTGGAGTCATAGGGCCGATCAGGGAATGCACCATATTTCAATTTGATGGAGAACCCATTCTCGGCAATAAACCGTTCCACCCTATCAGCAAGTTTTTCGGGCTTACCGGAACAGATATTGATAATCCCCAACACTTCATCCTGATTCACCGCCGCGGCAACTTGATGACAGAAATCGGGATAATCTAGAAAATCATACTGGTTCTGACCTGTGGTGAACGGGAACTCTTTCTTACCTTCGATCTCCGCCGCACGATTTTGAGAAAATGGAGCTGCCATATTGCGTATCGCTGACGATGTAATATCCACGAAGCCACTGGAACTTTACTTTGTTCTGCAACGCTATGGTCTGCAATGCGTTACGGAGCGCATCCTTGGCGATTCCATACATGCTCATCGGCCAGCATGGGGTGTGAGCGTTGATGCTGCTTCATGGAATCCGATTTCATGCATCGATCCCATGCACGCCACTTGCTGGATTCCGGATTCGCACAGTTTTTTCAGGAATGCAACATGCTTAGGCAAATCCTCAAAGTGCGCATTCGAATTGTGTACAAAACCATCACGCCAAGCCAGATGCAACACCACATCGGGCTCGCCGAAGTACGTATAGGGATCTTCAATCGAGAAGATGTCTCCGGGCACGCAATGAGCCGCAGAATTCACATGGTCACAGGCGAAGTCTGTGGCGATTACCTCGTTTCCACGCTTAAGCAACTCATCAACCACACCGCGCCCTAAATATCCATTAGCACCGGTAACCAAAATCTTCATGATTTTCTCCTTGATATTCTTGATGTCTTATTTCTCTTTAATGGCCGAAAGCCACTGCTTCGAAATAGAGTCAACCGACAAACGTTCACGCAACCGCACGCCAGCTTTGCTAAAGCGTTCCTGCACACCAGTATCGCCTGCAATACTGCACATAGCCGTAACCATGCGCTCCTTGTTCCGAACCGGAACAAGATATCCATTTACGCCATTGTCAATGACCATGCGGGCCCCACCGATTGGGCAGTCCGTAGCAATCGTCGGAATTCCCAACGCAATAGCTTCAATCATTGAATTCGAGAGTCCCTCAAAATCCGAGGAAATGACAAACATGGCGGCATCGAAAATGCAGGCATGAACATCCTTCCGGAAGCCGCAGAAATGAACGCTATCGCCAACCCCTCGGGAAACTGCATAACGCTTTAGATCATTTTCCAGTGCGCCTTCGCCGTAAATCTCGAAGGTATAGTCGCAGAACCGTGTGCGGAATTCTGCAAACGCATCAATGGCGAGCGGCAAATTCTTCTGCTCATTCAAACGACAAACGGTAACCACTCGCTTGGATCGTTCACCTTCATAGCGTGGCAGCATGCTATTATTGAGAGGATTAAGAATCACACGGTACTTACCAGCCGCATATTTGGGGTAATACTCAAGTGCATCCTGTGTTTGGAATACCACGCAGTCCGCAAGAGCGTATAGCCACGGATGAATAGCCCTAACCAGCCGACGCTTTCCAAAAGCACGGTGTGGATCATTACGCTGGGAGATAATTATGCGGTTCCGCATACCAATTCCCGCTATTAGAGTGAACAAATTTTGACTATCCATGAAGGAAATAAATACCGTATTCGGCATCGCTCTCATCTTCGCCCGAATAGCTTTAATCTGATCAAGGGAATTCGGGTTGCTTTCCGCGCAGGATGTATCGACATGGACGCGCTTGTCCAAAGCATACGCGGTATGAGTGCTGTTAGTTAAGAACAACGTCACATCACATCCACTACGAGCGAATTCGCCAGAGAGAATAGAGACCACTCGTTCGGCACCGCCACCGTCCATAGTTGGCATAATGAAACATATACTCTCACCCATATCGATACGTCCTTGCTTATATTGGTATATGTGCTGTTTAGTCCCTGCGGAACAGGTCGCGGGTGTAGACCTTGTCCTTTACGTCATCGAGGCAAGAGTCATAACGGTTCGCGACAATGGAGTGCGAGCGCTTCTTGAACTCATCAAGGTCGTTGACCACTTCGGAGCCAAGAAGGTAGAGCCGTTTTCGAGCGTGGTTCATAGATGATAACCGTCGCACCCTTGGCCTTGATGCGCTTCATCACACCCTGAATGGAGCTCTGGCGGAAGTTGTCGGAGTTGGACTTCATGGTCAAGCGATACACACCAACCACGGTCTCATGTTCCTTGCTGGCATCCCATTCGCTGTTGGGGCCATAGGCACCAGCAAGCTCGAGTACGCGGTCGGCGATGAAGTCTTTACGGGTGGTGTTCGAATCCACGATCGCCTGGATGAGGTTCTCCGGCACGTCCTGGTAGTTGGCGAGCAGCTGCTTCGTGTCCTTCGGCAGGCAGTAGCCGCCGTAACCGAAGCTCGGGTTGTTGTAATGCGTGCCGATGCGCGGGTCGAGGCACACGCCGTCGATGATCTCGCGCGTGTTCAGGCCCTTCGACTCGGCGTAGGTGTCGAGCTCGTTGAAGTAGGAGACGCGCAGTGCCAGATACGTGTTGGCGAACAGCTTCACGGCCTCGGCCTCGGTGAAGCCCATGAGCAGCGTGTGGATGTTCTCCTCGATGGCCCCCTGCTGCAGCAGCTTGGCGAACGTCTCGGCCGCCTCGACGAGATGCCGGTCCTCCGGGTCGGTGCCGACCACGATGCGGCTCGGGTACAGGTTGTCGTACAGTGCCTTGGATTCGCGCAGGAACTCCGGGCTGAAGATGATGTTCCTGGAACCGGTCTTCTCACGAATCGACTTGGTGTAACCGACCGGGATGGTGGACTTGATAACCATGATCGCGCCCGGATTCACCTTCATCACCAGGTTGATGACGGCCTCCACCGCAGAGGTGTCGAAAAAGTTCTTCGTGCTGTCGTAGTTGGTGGGAGTCGCGATGATCACGAAATCGGCGTCGCGGTATGCGCTTTCACCATCCAGCGTGGCAGTGAGGTCCAACTCCTTCTCCGCAAAGTACTTCTCGATGTAATCGTCCTGGATCGGGGACTTACGGGCGTTGATCATGTCGACCTTCGCAGGAACAATATCCACCGCGGTAACCTGATGATGCTGCGCCAAAAGCGTAGCCAAGCTCAAGCCAACGTAACCGGTACCAGCAACGGCAATCTTCAATGAATCAAAATCCTTCATCTCTTTTTTCATCCCTTCTTGTAAAATATGTTATGAACTACGTGAATGACTGGAATAGCGAATCGAATGCCCTATTTATCAGAGTCATCGAGGTAGAAGGTCTTGTACCACTCGGCAAATCGACGCAAGCCTTCACGCAGCGGAGTTGAAGGTTTATAGCCAAAATCGCGTTCTAAGGCCGCAGTATCCGCATACGTGACCGGCACATCGCCTGGTTGCATGGGGACCAGCTCTTTATGAGATTCGAAGTCGTAATCTGCAGGAAGCACTTTGGCTCGTAGAAGCTCCTCCTGCAGAATAGTGACGAATTCGAGCAGGTTTTCCGGATGCCCGTTACCAATGTTGTACACCGCATAAGGCGGAACCGGCAGACCATCTTCTCCTGTCTGCTTCGAAGGCGCACCTTGCATCACGCGCAGAATGCCCTCAACAATGTCATCAACATAGGTAAAGTCACGTCGCAATTGCCATAGTTGAAAATCTTGATTGTTTCTCCTGCGCGAAGCTTATTGGTGAAACCGAAATACGCCATATCAGGGCGTCCGGCAGGTCCATACACGGTAAAGAAACGCAGGCCCGTAGAAGGAATGTCATACAGCTTTGAGTAGGCATGTGCCAACAGCTCATCAGACTTTTTCGTAGCAGCGTATAGGCTCACTGGATTATCTACCTTGTCATCCGTGGAATATGGAACCTTCTTATTGGACCCATATACGGAGGAGCTAGATGCATACACAAGATGATCCACCGGATGATGCGACAAGCCTCAAGAATGTTATAAAAACCAATCAGATTCGACTGAATATAAGCATCAGGATGCGTGATGGAATATCGCACACCAGCTTGAGCGGCAAGATTCACCACAACGGTAGGTCGGTATTGCTCGAATACATCATTTACTGCGTCTTTATCTGCCAAATCAGCTTTGATGAAAGTGAACCCTTCATAATGAGAGAGCTGGTTAAGGCGATATTCCTTAAGACGCACATCGTAATAATCATTTACATTATCGAAACCGATAACATGAATCCCCTCAATAGAATCAAGCAGTTGCTTTGCAAGATTCGAGCCGATGAATCCCGCAGCGCCAGTGACCAGTACAGCGGCATTATGCAAATCAATTGTGTTCTTCATTTCTCCTCCTCGACATCCCTTTGCTGGGTTGGAATCTGCAAACAGCGCATGTATAGTTCCCCAAGAGAACGGATATAAAGGCTTTGTTGAGCTCTGCGATTGATATAGTCGCCGCATTCCTGTTGCATGACTGCATATTCATCACCATTGAGTGCTGACGCTTGCAATAGATGGTTTGCCAAATCATCTAACTGCCCGGATTCAAACCTGAATCCGGTTTTCCCTTCCACCACAAGCTCGGGAATTCCTCCGATATTCGCGCCGATTATTGGAGTCTGCGCTGCCAGGGATTCCAAACCTGAATAAGGCATGTTCTCCCGCCATTCGGAGCACAGCACGCTGAAGCGAGCATTGCCAACCTCGCGCTGAAGATCCTCTCCGGTCTTGTAGCCAAGGAGTTTGATACGGCGTTCAGCTTCAGGGCCGGCTGATTTGATGAGATTTTCGATAGCCTGGCGCTCAGGACCATCGCCGACGATATGCAAGGTCCAATTGGCTGGGAGGAGTTTGCTGCTGCAACCCCACTATTCATCAAGCCTGCAGCCCGCAGGAACGCCCTCACCAATGTAAGGATGCCTTTTTCTTTGGAAAGTCGACCAAAGAACAAGAAATACGGCTCAACGGTATTGAACTTATTCGTGTTGGCTACCTTATGCGCCATGTCCATTTGGCTGGTGGTCAGGAAGTTCTGCATGGCCACGGTTCTGCCGGCATATCCACCCTCATCCAGCTTGTGCTTCATGAATTCACTGGGGGCGATGATTTTGTCGATCTTGTCGTAGGAATGATGGTTCTTCAGGAATTCCGCTTCAAGGAACGCCAGACCACTCTTCGCTTTCGATCCTTTCACACAAGTTTTCTTCACCGCATGGAAGAAGTGACAGTCAAGGCAATCGTCGCAAACCTTGCCGGAACCGTCCACCATCGTGTAAGCCGGGCACAGCAGAATATAGTCGTGCGCTGTATACACCACCGGAACACGGTGCTTCTTCAAATAAGGCGCATCCAGAATCGACAAAGTGAGCTGGCGATGCACATTATTTATATGAATAATGTCTGGCTGGAATTCTTCGAGCAGCGCCTCAAACTTGCGCTTCGCTTCGAAGGAATACACCAACGTCGCCGCTTCCTTCACTTTTTTGAACGCGGAAATCTTGCCGACGTAGTCCTTTTCGGATACGAAATACTTGCTCCAATAACTCGGCTCATTGTTTGGGTGCTGCATGGAGAAGAACGCAACCTCATGGCCGAGTGCTTTCAATCCCTCCGCAAGCGCGAAGAAATATGTTTCAGCACCGCCTTTGCGGTAGAAATATTTGTTGACCAGTAAATCCTCATTTATCTGCTCCTCGGTAGACTTGAGGGTCGCTTGAACAACCTTGTCCCAGCTATAGCGGCCAGTGATATAGCCGGCCGCGCCGGTCTTGATTTTTCGTACCTTACCCACGTCTACGAGCAACTCACCGAGTTTGTCGGCCAAATCGTTCACATCGCCATGTCGGAACGTGACTCCATGCATCATTCCGGACTCATCACACAGCACATCAGCACATTCAGCGATATTGGAGGTCAGGCAGCAGCAGCCGTAAGCCAATGCCTCCAATAGGCTCATTGGCATACCTTCCAAATCACTGGGCAATACATATATGTATGCGTTGCTATACAGTTCTTCGAGTTCACGTCCTTCAATAAACCCGGTCAGAATAATGCGCTGATCTCCGGTAGCGGCCTGCTTAATCGACTCGTAGTATTCGGCGGAATCCGATGCGCCGCCCGCGATCACGAGCTTCTTGTCAGTGTCTAATCGCTTGAACGCTTCGATGAGGTAATGCACGCCCTTTTCCGGTACGATGCGTCCCAAGAACAGAATGTAGGAATCCTTCTCCAGACTCCACTTGTCAGCAATCACGTCAGGAGAAACGGATTCTACCGGCGCAATGCCGTTGGGAATGAAACGTGTCTCCCGCCCGTATGTGTCTTTGAAATACTGCTGCACACCACGGCTCAGCACGATTACCTCGTCCGCACATTTCGCGGCAGTGCGTTCACCAAGCTTCAGATACATGGAGGCGAACCTGCCCCACTTCGCACGCTGCCAATCCAGACCGTGAATCGTGGCGACCGTACGGATGCCGGCCCAATGCGCCAGACGCAACGGCACACATGGTCCTCCGCGTGGTAATGAATCACATCCGGACGGGCCTTGATCGCCTTCAACGTGGCGAAGAAAGAGGACGTGAGGGCGGCCAGTCCCTTGGCGTCGATGGTCGTGACGGGAATGACCTTCACTCCCCGGTACATATACGGCTTGTCGCTGGTGCTCGACTGGTTGTCGAACTCCTCGCCGGCCACGTTGTGGCCTTTGCGGTTGTACACCACGACCTGCTCCCCGCGTGCAACCATACGTGTAGCCAGTTCGTCCACAACAATCTCAATGCCACCTTCGCGAGACGGAATGCGTTTGTGGCCGATGAACGCGATCCTCATGGCCTCAGTCCTTCTTCGTTTTCTCGCTCTTTTTGTGCTGGATTTGGCGCTTCTTGCCGTTGTCGTCGGACTCGTCGCCGTAGTAGTAATAGCCACCCTTCTGGGGCTTCTCCGTCTCGCCGTAATTCATGGCCAAGCCCACGGGATCGATGCTCAGTGTGCTCAGTTCGTGCCCGGTCTGCCGGAGCAGTTTCTTTTCCGTCACTCCCAAGCCGGCCACCAGCAGCAGTTCTGGCCCTTCCTTGGCGAATACGGCGGCATCATTGGCCACCTGCATGGGGGCGGTATCGATAATCACATAGTCATAGGCTCCGGAAACCTGCTCAACCAGTGCCTTCATAGCGCGGGAATTCAGCAGAATGCTGGGGTTCATGGTTTGTTTTCCAGCAGGAAGCACGTGGAAGTTCGGCTTCCAGTAGCGTTGAATCGCATCATGCGACGATACACGGTTGGTAATCAGATGGGTCAAGCCCACTGCACCCTCAATGCCTAGGGCCTTGCTCACCGAGGGGTTGCGCACATCGGCGTCGATCAGCAGTACCTTGCTGCCGTTTTCGGCGAATGCAGTCGCCAGGTTCACGCTCAGCGTGGTCTTGCCTTCGGACGGGCCGGTGGAAGTCACCACAATTACATTGGATAACGGCTCATCGGGCAGCACGAACATCACATTGGTGCGCAGGCGTCGAATCTCTTCTGCCTCGCGGGAGGCCGGGCGGGAGATAATCACCGGCGACGTACCGGCATAAGCCTCATTGCGGCTCAGCGACCCCAGTACGGGAGCATCGATAACAGCGGTAACATCAGAATCGCGGCGAACACGGGTGTCCAGCAAATCCTTGATAAAGCAACCACGATGCGAGAATGACACCGACCGCAAGACCTGCCGCCAAATTGAGCTTGACGTTAGGTGAACTGGGGGAAGCCGGAGCGTACGCCTGCTGCACCACAGTTAGGTTGACGGGAGAGATGATCTTATCGCCCTCATCGCTGTAAATCGTGGAAGTAACCTGTTTTCTCAGGTTTTCGGCAACCGAATTGGCAATGCTGGACGCCTGCTTCGGGTCTGGATCATTAACCGAAATATCCACCAGCATGGTGCCATCCGGGTTGGAAGCGGTAACGCCCTCAGCCAATTCCTTTACCGTGGTGTCAAGACCCAAATCATCAATAACCGGCTGCAATACAGACTCGGTTTTTACCAACTGCGGATACGTTTGAATCTGGCTATTGATGTAATTGGCGCCAGAGCTCAGCTCGCTTGCATTGCTGGATGCGCCCGACGCAGCCGCTGAACTGCGATAAGTGGCCAAGAGTTCGGAAGTTGCGGTGTATTGCGGAGTGCGGGTAAAGGTGTACGCGCAGATTGCCACCATCACAATGACCAGCGTGACCACTGCGGTAATCACATGCTTTCTTACCGCATTGAATAAATCGAGAATGGTGACTCCATTACCGTCCTGCACCTGTTCAGCTTCATCCACAGCTATGCTCCGTTCTTCCTTATTCACGGTTCCACCTTAATGTATAGGGGTTACCCCTTTAATCAACCAAGGGGGTCTGTCTCAAAATCATTTCATTTTCATCGGCCGCGGGACTGGCCAGCACATGCACCGTGGTCTCGAAACTTTCCCCCGGCCGCAATGTCACGGTTTTCACACCCACCGTCAGTCCATCGTGCACAGCGAACTGATCGAAATCCTGGTCCAATCCACAATGCGCCCTTCATCGGGGGCGTAGACGTACAGCACCGTTTCGATCTCCCCCGTACGGGGGTTGCCGTTATGGTCATAGCCGCGCAACAGATCCGGAGCGGCATTCACCTCGGCGGCATCGGCCGTATTCGTCAGTTTGATGTGAACGGTGTATTGCTTGGCGCCACTGGGATAGGTTTTGTCATATGTACTGGTCACTTCACGCTTCAGGTACCAGTCCATCTTGCCCATAGTGGCATCGTTGAAGTACACACCCGTAACCGAATGAGCCGGTTTCGACTGCAATTCGCCGGCGATGGTCGTACCCAAGATACGCCGCTGCTCATCCTCATGAGCACTCCATACATACAGATGGCCGTCGGATACGGACTCCTGGAACGTTTGCACCAGCTGCTGATTCTTGCCGTCCACATTCTTGAGCACATGCGTGAAGATCTCACTGGCCGCCATCGTGAAGAAGTCGGTTTGCTCCGCCTGCGTATCGGTATCAATATAAATCTGGTTCAGAATCCGCTGCTCGGCATTGTCGCCGCTCATCACCGTGCCGTCGGAGAGCGTCACGGGGCCGGCAACCTTCAATAACCGCTGCAGGAACACCGGGTCCACGCTGATGACGCCATCCACATCGTCATGACCGGCTCGATGCCAGATCTGACTCGCGATATCAGCGACGCGGGGGAAATCGGGAGTGAAATTGATGTCCGGGTAGTCCGTGGCCATCTTGGTGGAGAAGAGATTGCGTTCTTCCGCCGTCAGTACGCTCGCGGCTTCATCCTGGCTGAACAGACCATTCCGAGGCGGATCGCCGAACGTGCTCATGCTGATTTTGCCTGTATCGACGGTGAGCGTGGCCCACGCAGTTGGAATGCCTCCCGTGGCACGCAGCTCAGCATTGTTCTGTGCCAGCACCAGGTAGGTTCGCGGGCCTCTGCCGCTACCACCTCCATCACTGCTATCCAAGTCGAACATCTTGGGCAGCACATCCGTCAGCCGACTGGCCGTATCCGTCAGGCTGGCAAGCTCCTTGAACTTGCTACGCCCCTGCTGCACCGCCTCGGTAATCTGCGGAATATGCGTATCACCAATCTTGCCCATGTCTACGCTGGCATCCGCCACTACTCCATTGGCGGCGGCAAGATCCTGAGTCACGCTGGCCATATCCCCCAGCTGAATCGTGCCGTCTTTGATACCGATGCTGTTGAAATCCAAGGCCTGTGCCGCCTTGGCAAGCTTCGGCAATGCGTTGTTCGACACGTCTTCCAAAATGTGCACCATGTCTCGCGCGGCCTTCACGTCAGAACCGTAATAGGGCACCAATGTGGCCAGTTCCATACCGGCTGCTTGGTCTGCGCATACGTAGCGTCGATATGCTGGGAGAATGCTTCAATGCTGGCTTGCGCTTTGTCGGTGTCGCCGGCTTGAACTTGTGATTGGATGCGGCTTGCGGCTGAATCGCTGCTTCCACTTCATTTTTCGCTTTGAGCGCGGAAAGGCCGAGCCACGCCGCGAGCGCGGCAATAGTCAACAGCAGTGCGCCGATTACAATCAGCACCATCCGAATGCGCTTTTTGCGCTTGATCCGCCTGATATGTTCATGGCTCATACGCCGGCGGTGCTTACGCCGTTCCGCCGCTCGGACGTCTTCAGCAAGTACTCGGGGTCAACATACGGCTGTATCACTTGGCGATCATCCGCGTTTTTCGACCGCTCGGAGGGTGCCGGCGGCTGAGGTATTTCTGGTATGTTCGAATCAGTCATAGATATATCGACTTATCTTTCTGTAATCACGTTCAAGGGCGGTGTGGCAAGGGCGCGGCAAAACTGTGACAGCGAAACGGGAAGGAATCAGTACGCTCCCTTATGGCTCAGCACTGCACCCACCGTGCGGAACAGCAGCACGATGTCTCCCATAATCGACCAGTTCTGCACGTAAGCCACATCAAGGGCCTCGCTTTCCTCGGCGGACAGATCGGAGCGGCCGGACACTTGCCACGGACCGGTGATGCCGGGCTTGACCAGCATGCGGGTGGCGTACAGACGGTTGTAACGGGCATATTCCTCAGGCAGCGGCGGGCGCGGCCCCACTACGGACATATCCCCCATCCACACGTTGAGGAACTGCGGCAACTCGTCAATGGAGAAGCGGCGAATGAAATGCCCCACCTTGGTGATGCGTGGGTCGTTCTTCATCTTGAAGATGAAGCGGTCGGTCTGGCCGGTTTCTTTTGCGAGCTCCTTCTTGAGCGCGTCGGCGTTCACCACCATCGAACGGAACTTGTACATCTGGAACGACTTGCCGCGCAGGCCCATACGGGTCTGCTTGTAGAACACCGGTCCGCCGTCCGTGACTTTGATGGCGATCGCCACCGGGATGGTGATAATCAACGAACAGATGATCGCTAGCGAAGAAATCACCAAGTCAAACAGGCGCTTAGCCATACGGCGGGCTGGCGTGTACTGCGCAAGACGTTGCGTGATAATCGTGGTGCCCTGTATGGATCGAACCTGAATCTCATGGTTGGAAGTGTCAGCGGCGGAAGCCAGCACGGCAATCTCCAGACCGAACGATTCCATGCGCACGGAGAAGATATCGTAATTATCCGAATAGCGATGCAGCTCGTCAGCCACCATAACGGTCTGCGCGTTCATGTCAATAATCTGTTCAGCAAGATTATGATCGCTGTACTCGAGTACGGGCAGCTGGCAGCCCTCGTTCTTTTGCATCTCCTCACGGAGTGTCTCATGGTCGGTGCTCTGTTCAATCAATCCGGTATCGGGATTGAGATGAATCGGGCATACTGCCACCGGGCGGTAGTTGAGTTGCCGACGCTGACCGAGGAATTTTAGCGTGCGACCAATGCCGTGCGGGGAACCGATGATCACCGTGCCGTAAGCGTAGGCGCCCTTGCGACGACTACGCGTAATGAATGCACGGCTGGCAATGCGTTCCACCATGGTGAGCAACCATCCGGCAATCACCACCAAGCAGAGCGAGGTAAGGTCAGACCCAGATTGAAGAAGTAGCTGAACGCGCACTGCACCACCCAGCACACGACCATGCCTTTGACCAGCAGCACATTGAGCTGGTAACCGTCACCCATAACATGGCGATGATAAATGCCGGCGACATAGAGCGACCACACCCAGAAGCAGGCCACAATCATAAAGTAAACGGTGGAGTCAATCGTGAAATTGAATCTGCTCGAATAGAACGGCGTTGCTCATGACGCAGATTGAGCACCGTGGCTCCGGCGATGATGTACATGGCGGCGTCGATAAGCATGAGGGCGAGATTGACGAAGAATCGCCAGTACAGCACGTGGCTGAGATGCTTTTGGCGGATATCACTGAGCTGAGCGGTGGTTCGGTCACCGCTATTGGCCTGTCTGCTGCGTGTAGACGGCTGACCGTTACTGCTCAGAGATGACATCTCAAACACCAATTCTTCCTTTTCAACCGTATACCTCAGGTCTCGCGGCTCTCACTTCTCTGGATTCCCCTGTGTACGTGTATACGGGGTTACCCCTTCAACATGGTACAGACATCACACCCCTAACCGCTAGGGGGGGGGGTGTTGGAAAACCACATAGCGAACGTGATCGGATAGTAACTACGTTCATTTTGACGTCTCGAATAACGGGACTAATTTGCTCTGCAACCGGGCGGCCAGTCATCTCGGCATTGCATCTCGACGGACTACCCCTGGGTGTAGCGTGTTGGGGTTGCTTTGAGAGACCGCCTGATGCGTTGTTGCGGTCGATCAGCGAGAGTGGAGTATGCACGTGAGTGGAATGAACGGAGCTCAGGGAATCAAGAATCATCGCGGCGAACTGCAGCGGGTGCTGAGCCGCGAGGAATCATATGTAGACGGCAAACTCAGCCGGGCGGCGTTCATCTCCATCGCGATATTGACCTTCATCACCTTCGTGGGCAACTTCACGCAGTTGCAGCTGAGTTCCGCGCTGCCGATTATCGTTTCCGAATTCCACATCTCCGTAACCACCGGGCAGTGGCTGACCTCCGTGTTCCAGCTGGTTATGGGCGTGATGGTGCCGCTGACCGCGTTTCTGACCCGGCGCTTCTCCACCCGCCAGATCGTCATCTGCTCGATGGCGGTGTTCACACTCGGCTCCGTGCTGGCATGGTTGGGGCCAAACTTCGTATGGGTGCTGGTCGGGCGCGTGCTCGAAGCTGCCGGCACAGGCGTGATGTGGCCGGTGCTGCAAATCACCGTGTTCTCCATTTACCCGCTGTCTCGCCGCGGGTTTGCCATGGGCACGGTGGGCATGGCCATGAGCGTGGCACCAGCCATCGGCCCCACCTTGGGCGGCTGGCAGACCGATGCCAACGGCTGGCGCTCGATCTTCCTGACCATGACCATCATTGGCGTAATCTCGCTGCTGGCAGCCATGTTCGGACTGCATAATTTCGGTTCACACGACCCTTCGGCCCGCGCGGACTTCTTCTCGGTGTGCCTGTCGGTGATCGGCTTTGGTGGGCTGATGTTCGGCTTCACCAATTCAGAGACCTATGGATTCGCGGCACCGGTCACGTGGGGGCCATGGTTGTGGGACTGGTCGGCATCGTGTGGTTTGTGATGCGCAACCTGCGCGCTGGCAAGCGGTATCGCGAGGCCGTAGCCAAGGACGAGTCGGCACTCCCCCAGCCGCCGCTGCTGGACTTGGAAGTGCTGAAGAACCGTTCGTTCACCGTCGGCACTATTACCGCGTCGCTGGCATTTTTCGCTTCAGTTCGATTTTGGTCATCATGCCGCTCTACATCCAGACTGACCGCGGCTATTCGGCCACGATGAGCGGTCTGATCATGCTGCCGGGCGCCATCGGCCAGTGCGTCTCCCAGTTCTTCGGCGGCCGCGCGATGGATCGGTTCGGCGCGCGCCCGGTGGCTTTGTTCGGTTCGATTGTGTTGACCCTTGGCACCTTGGGCATGTCGCTGGTGGCGATGGATACGTGGATCTGGTGGGTATCGATCTGCCAGTTCATCCGTCAGATCGGCATGGGTTTCCTGCTGATGCCGATTACCACGTGGTCCCTGAATTGCCTGAACGGGCCGAGCGAAGTGTCCGCCGGATCATCGGTGACGAATACCGCGCGTCAGATTGCGGGCGCTGTGGGCGCACCCGTGTTGGTGATTCTGATGGAAACGTTTGCCGCTTTGCATAAGCAGGGCGGCGCCTCCGCCGTCGCCGCTTCGATTTTCGGCATTCAATGGGCGCTGCGAATCTCCGCAATAATCTGTCTGGCAATGGTGTTGATGGTGTTCTTCGGCGTCAAGGGCGACGGTGCCGGTCGTACGCGAGACATTATTTCCTTGCGCGCGCTGCGCGAACGGCGTGCGCGGCGTATGGCTGCGAACTGACGGCAGATTCAACCATTCTCAACATAATAAGAAACCCCGGTTCCAACACCGGGGCTTCTTATTATGTTGTGCTATCGCAGGATTTCAGCTGGAGTCTATTACGCCCTGCCCATCAGCGTCAGGACAATCAGCAGCACGTTGAGCGCCACAATCAGTGCCACCACAATCATAAAAATCACGTGCTTGACGGTTCCATCAGCCCACTTGCCCATGAGTTCCTTGTTATGCGTGTATCGCATCAGCGGAATCACGGCGAACGGGATGCCGATGGAAGCACCACCTGGCCGATGACCAGCGCCTGAGTCGGGTCCTTGGCGAACCACAGCACAATCAGAGCCGGCACCAGCGTGACCACGCGGCAGGCCCACATCGGGGCGTTAACGTGCAGCAGACCGTGCATGATTTCCGAGCGGCATACGTGCCGACCGATGTGGAGCTCAGCGACGAAGCCAGCAGGCCGATGGAGAAGATCGTGCCGATCACCGGGCCGAGCACCTGCGTGATCGCCCGTTGTGCGCCGTCGATGGAATCCGTGCCAGACATGCCGTGCAGCGAGTTGGCGGCGAGCACCAGCATCGCCAGATTCACGGTGCCGGCCAGCAACAGCGCCCAGACCACATCGATTTTCGAGCCTTTCAGCTGCGTTTTGATCGACGGCTTTTCGCCGCCTGCGTAATGGTCATTCACCAGCGTGGAGTGCAGGTAGATGGCGTGCGGCATCACGGTGCGCCCAGAATCGAGGCGGCCATCAGCACCGAGTCGGTGCCTTGGAAGCGTGGAATCATGCCCTTGACCACTTCGCCGGGGCTCGGCGGGTCCACGAACAGGCCTGCGATGAAGCCGAATGTGATAATCAGCAGCATCACGATGATGATGCGCTCGAACGTGGTTTGCGTCTTGCCACCTTGGAACCACAACATCACCGTGGAGATTGCGCCGATCACCAGACCGCCGATGAACAGCGGCAATCCGAACAGCAGGTTCAGGGCGATGGCGCCGCCGATCACCTCGCCAGATCGGTGGCAATGGCGATGACCTCGGCCTGCATGAAGAACATGAAGCGGCCGCATCGCTCATACGTTCACCCAGCAGTTCCGGCAGGGATTTGTTGGTCACGATGCCGAGTTTGCGGACTGATACTGGATGAGCACGCTCATGGCGTTGGCGAGCACCAGCACCCACACCAACAGGTAGCCGTATCGTGCGCCGGAGGTGATGTTGGCCGCCACGTTGCCAGGATCGACGTAAGCCACGGCCGCCACGAACGCGGGGCCGAGGATGCTGGCCAGCGCATGGTCATGCGGCTTTTTCTTGCCGTTTGCCACGGTTCCAGCTCCGGCTCCGACTCCGGCAAGCTGGCGTTCCTTCTCGATTTCCGGTGTTTCCTGTTCGATGTCTGCCACGGCGTTCGTCATAGTGGTTGCCGCAGTGGCATCTGCTGCGGTGTGTGTTACTGCCATATCGTCTGTTCCTATTCCCTTCTCCCTTCATACCGGGCTCAGTTATAGCGCGGGCATGTTTCCCGCGTCAACAGACGGACAATCTGCGGACGATTGATGGATGACTGGCGGACTGGCAGCTGGCATTCCCCGCCATCTCGCTCATGAAATGTGACAAACCGCCGAAAACTCGCTCATGAAATGAGGAAATTACTAGAAAACTCGCTCATGAAAGTGTAAAATCATTGATATAGCAGTAATTTGGAAAGGGGCTCCTCATGTATCTCAAACGCAAAGCCGATGCCTATCTCAATGCATGGAAATCCGACCCGAATCGCTCCCCGCTAATCATCAAGGGCCCTCGTCAAGTAGGCAAGACAGAGACTATCGATTACTTTGCCGCACACAACTACCGTTCGGTAGTGGAAATCAACTTCGTTGAGGAACCGAAATATCGTGCAATCACTGCGGACGGTTATGGCGCGAATACCATCGTCCGCAATATTTCCCTGATCGACCCAGCCAAAAAGTTCATTCCGGGCGATACGCTCATCTTTTTCGACGAAATCCAGGCCCATCCTGATATCGCCACTGCACTGAAGTTCTTTAAAATCGACGGCAAATATGATGTGATTTGCAGCGGTTCAATGTTGGGCATCAGCTATAAGCAAATCGAAAGCAATAGCGTGGGATATAAGACCGACTACGAAATGCGATCGTTGGACTTCGAAGAATTTCTGTGGGCTCGCGGATACGATGAGGCCGTCATCGAAAGCATGTTCACCCACCTGCGTGATGCTACGCCATTCTCTGAAGTGGAAATGAACGTCTTCTCCACGGCATTTATGGATTACTGCGTGCTTGGCGGCATGCCTGCGGTTGTCGCCTCCCATATACGCACTGGCACGTTCGAGGGAACACTGCAATTGCAGCGCCAGCTTATTTTGGACTACCAGGAGGATATCCGCAAATACGCGCAAGGACTCGATCAGGCACGAATTCTCAACGTGTTCAACCATATTCCCGTGCAACTCGCCAAGGAAAACAAGAAGTTCCAAATCAGCAAGGTTGCCAGCGGAGCGCGTTTCAAAGACTATCGAGGATGCGTGGAATGGCTTGAGACCTCGGGAATGGTGAATATCTGCCGATGTATGTCCTATCCTGAACTGCCGTTGAAAGGCAATTATGACGAAAACAAGTTCAAGATATATTTCGGCGATACCGGTCTGTTCGTAGCGATGCTTGACGACGAGGCCAGTGATGATCTGCGGGCCAATCGTAATCTTGGTGTCTATAAGGGTGCTATGTACGAGAGCATCGTCTCTGAAGCGCTACGGAAATCCGGCTATGACCTGTACTACTACAAAAAGAGGATTCCACACTGGAACAGGATTTCTTCGTCCGCACGCGCGAATGGCTGGTGCCGGTGGAGGTGAAATCGAAAAAAGGCACCGCCAAATCCATGCGGACGCTAATCGCTTCGGATTCTTATCCGGAAATTCAGTTCGGCGTGAAACTATCCGCCGGCAATATCGGTAGTAGCGAACACGTGTTCACCGCACCATACTTCACCACATTTTTGCTCCGACGGCTCCTGCGCGCTTATGACGAGGGGCAGGCACCTATGCTCAACAATCCTGAGCGGTAGCCCCTATTCGTCTGCGGGCACGGCCTGGCCCGGGCAGGTGTGGAGGACGGCGAGCATGGCGTCCTTTTCTTGGGAGGTGACGGTGAGCTGGTACTTGTCTTTGACGCCAATCTGGCGGGCCACGTAGTCGCAACGGTAGTCGGCGTTGGTGGGTAGCCAGTAGGCGGCGGAAGCCGACCCCTTCTCCTGATTGGCCGGGCGTCGACGGCCAGCAGGTTGTAGGGGTCATTGCCGAATTCATGGCGTTTGGCAGTGGACCAGTCGCGCGCACCGGATTGCCAAGCGTTTTCAAGGGCCACCACATGGTCGATCTGCACTTTGGCGCTGGTGGCGCGGCCACGTACAAAATGGATGGTCTGAGCGGTGTACGGATCGGCCAGTGTGCCGGACTCGACCACACAGGAACCGGCGTATTTGTAGGTGATGTCCGTGAGATCACGGGCGAGCACGTCGTCGCGTACGTCGCAGCCATTGCCGTCGACGTCGGTGGTGCGGAAACCGAAGGAATCGCGGTCGTAGCCGGAGGAGCTTTGGTTGTCGTCTACGGCGAGCGCGTTCAAAGTGTCGGCGGCTGAACCGGTGGCAGTGTAGCCACCGGTGATTTTGGCCGCGTCGGAGCTGACCTGCGGCAGTAACAGGCCGATGGTCACGCCGATTGCTACGGCGAGAACGATGAGAATCAACACGCGCTCCAGCGGTCCAGAGGCGTTGAAACGACGGCGGAAGTGGGCGTTACGACGTGCCATCAATCACGCATAGGTGAAGGTGAGGGGGTCGTGGCCGGCGCGGGTGGGGCCGTCGAGGGCGTCGATGGCAGCGTGTTCGTCGGCGGTCAGGGCGAAGCCGAACAGGTTGAGATTCTCCTTCTGACGGTCAGCATGCACGGACTTGGGGATGATGATCGTGCCGTTTTCGATGTGCCAACGCAGAATCACCTGGGCCGGGCTGACCTCATGGGCGGCGGCGATCTTCTCGATGGTGCCGTCGCCGGCGTTGAGGTCGGCGCCACGCGCCATCGGCGAGTAGGCCTCCACGGCGATGCCGTGCTCCTTGCAGAACGCCACCACTTCGCGCTGCTGCCACGTGGGGTGCAGCTCAATCTGATTGACGGCCGGCCATGCGCCGGTCTCCTCGTGCAGACGCTTCAGATCGGCGGGCATGTAGTTGCATACGCCGAGTGTGCGTGCCATGCCTTCGTCGCGCAGCTTGACGAACGCCTTCCAGGTGTCGGTGCTGCGCCAGTCGAACGGCGTGGGCCAATGGATCATGTACATGTCCACGTAATCGAGCTGGAGGAGTTTCAGCGAGTTGTCGAAAGCTTTGAGCGCGGAATCGTAGCCCTGCTGGGAGTCGCGCAGCTTGGTGGTGACCCACAGGGTCTCGCGCTTGGTGCCCTTGTTGTATCCGGAAGCGGCGAGCGCGCGGCCCACGCCGGCCTCGTTGTTGTAGCCGGCCGCACCATCGATATGGCGGTAGCCGCTTCCAACGCGGATTCGACGACGGGGACCACGCCCTCGTCGTCGATACGTAGCACGCCGAGACCGACTTGCGGAATGGAATGACCGTCTTTCAAGGCGATGTCCGGCACGTTGGCGGGATTGATGTGTCCGTTGGTCATGGCTTGTGATGCTCCTTCATGTACTGCAACTACACGCCACTGTACACGGTTATGCAGGCGATGTGCGGGTGCTGCAACCAAACGGCATGATTGCGCCCGGCCTTCCGTGTGGGAGAGCCGCGCAATCATGACAACATCACGCTCTACTCCTGCGACCGGCCCTCGCCCTATTGTTCCCGGGCGCGAATTTGCCCCGGTACAGGCGTCAATCGATTGACGTTTGCACCGGGGCAGAAATCGTTGTCCCGGTACGCAATTTCGGGCCATTTTCGAGAACCAGGACAAGACAATCCCCAAAGTCCACATACCCCGACAAACAGAATCGGCGGAATACAGCCAATCCCGAAATCAACATACTGTCCCGGTTCTCACGTAGAACGATTGACGTGCAAACCGGGGCAACGGGAATTGTCCCGGTACGCGAAAAACACCCGTTTTCGCAAACCAGGACAGTGATTTCTGTCCTGGTACCCACATCAAACGATTGATGCACGAACCGGGACAGAATCGCATCGCTGCGCCGAGACAGACGCATCTGACAGCCGACAACCGATAAACGACAGCCGACAGATGGCATCTGGCAGCCGGTTGCCGGCTGCCGGCAACCGCATCATAATGCCGCATCAGTCTCTATCAGGAGCGCTTACGACGCAAAGCAAGCGAGACCCCGCCGGCCACGCCGAGAACGACAACCGCAAGACCCACGGCAGTCACCGCGCTACCGGTATTGCTCAGCACACCAGTGATCTTGTCGCCATTCGCACCGTTGGTCTTATCGCCCTCGCCCGTATCGGGATTGATAGTAGCCCCGCCATTACCCGCACCGTCCGAGCCGTTGCCGGAACCACCTTCGGCCCGAGCGGTAACCGCAACCGTATAGGTTTCGGTGACATTCGGATTCGACTTGAGCGTTACGGTAACCTTCGCCGCATCAGCGGGAGCGGAGAAATCGTAATCGAGCGTGAACTGGTCGGCGGAAAGCGTCACGTTGCCCATGCCTGCGGAATAGTTGCCCACGACCTTGAGATCATGGTCGGCATCGATGGCATCGCCCACCTGATAGGTGGTTTTGCTTGGCGTGACGGTCAGGCTGGAGACCTCCTTTTGGGCGAGGCCGGCAATGGCATCGGCAACAAGCTTGATCACATCGTTCACGTCCTGCTCGGTGTAGGTGCTGCCGGCAAGCAGCACGTCAGCGGCGGCAAGCGCCTGATCGAGTTTGGCGAGCGACTCGTTGGTGTACTCATCGCGATTGATTTTCCCGGCTTCGGCCACGGCCTTGTCCAGGTTCTCCGTGGATGGCTTCACCGGAGTTTCGGTCTTTTTGACGAGTGAGACCTTGTCCACATTGCCCCATGCGTCGGCAGGCAGGTTGCCCGTGATGGTGATGGTCGCTGTGCCATCAGCACCCACGGTGACAGGCACGGTGGCGGTATCGAACTTAACCCAACCGTTGAGTTCCAGCGCATCGGACGTGGTCTTGCCACCCGTTGTGGCGGAGAGGGCCACACCATCGGTAATAGCGGCGTTGTCCGCTGCCGCGCCTTGGCTCATGGCGGTCAGCACGTATTCGCCAGGCTCGAGTCCGGTGACGGTCTGCGTGGCGGAGAAACTGTAGGCATCGGATGCCCAAAACTTCAGCGCGCGCTTGCCGTCGGCGGCGTTGCCACTGTCTTCGGTGATGGACGCACCGGTGCCGGCAATGGTCCAGTTCTTATCGTTCTCAGCGTTCTCGAAGCTGCCGTCCGTTACGTAATCCTTGGCAGGAGTGGCGGTGACGGTGACGGTGACGGTCACGTCGTGGCCAGCGTTGGTGGTGCCGGTGATGGTGTATGTGCCTGCGCCACGAATCCAGTCAAGCGCAGCGGATTGCCAGGTCACGGTTTCGGTCTCGTCCACCCCATCCTGATAGTGTGCGGCCACCTCACTCGGCAATTGCGCTTTGATCGCGTCGATGGAATCCGAGTCAGTCGCGGTAATCTCCACTGGATCTATCTTGGTGAACACATGATCGGTGACGGCACGGTGTGAATGTACTTGAACGTCGGCAGAGAGGCGAGCGCCTTGCCATAGAAATCGAACAAAGCTTGGTTATCGACACCTGAGCCGCCCCAGTACAGGCCGGCGTCATTGGGATCGTATTCGCCGGCCGCTTCAGTGGCCCAGCCGCCACCGTACTTGTTCCACGTATCCACCAGTTCGGCGTTATCCTTGCCGCCGGTGCCCACGGGCACCCATGCGGGCTCCCAGTAGAACACACCCAGGCCGTCGTTTTCGCCATCGCCATCATTGTCGCCGATATTGTTCACGGCCTCGGCGACGCGCGAATCTCATCGGCCTGGCCTTGCGGGCTGATGTCGTATTTCTTGAGGTTATCGGCGGTTACTTTACTGGGCACTGTGTTGGAATCGTCGTCGCCATCATCCAAGGTGTATGCCCACGACGTTTCCGCCACCATCACATCTTTCTTATAAGTGGAGGCCACGTTCTTGAGCACGCTGGTGAGGTTTTCGGTGGTGCCATGCCAGAACGGGTAGTAGGAGCTGGCGAACACATCGTAATCCACATTGTGGTTGCTCAACTGTTTGGCGTAAGTGGCGTAGGTGCCGGCTTTCTCCGGGTTGGTGAAATGAATGACGACCTTGGCTTCGGGGAGCACTTCGCGTATGGCTTTGGAACCTGCGGAGAATACTTTGGACATGCCGTCCCAGCCAGAGATGCCGGCGATTTTCGCAGTGGTTTCGTTGCCGACCTGCACCATGCCGACGTCCACGCCAGCTTGTTTTGAACGTGGTCAGAGTCTGCTTGGTGTAGTCGTATACGGTGTCGGCGGTTTGTCCGCGTCGCCTTCAAAGGATTTCCACTCCTTGGGCACCTGCTGCTTGCTGGGGTCGGCCCAGAAATCGGAG
>ENA-OQDF01000102-OQDF01000102.1-human-gut-metagenome-genome-assembly--contig:-NODE-102-length-29180-cov-2.043782_pt1 | contig 29180 bp, 41 predicted proteins | sample MGYA00242769_ERZ504597 | MGnify/ENA primary metagenome ERZ504597 (study PRJEB26092, sample SAMD00036305) | human gut metagenome | host: Homo sapiens | study: EMG produced TPA metagenomics assembly of...
AGAAAATGTCCTGCAGTGAAGAGAGTGTGATTCTTGAACGGTATAATTCTACGTCGTCGGGATGAATCAGGTTTTCGTTGAGAATACGACGATTGTATAATTCAAATTATGCTCCAGTTCAAGTTCCTTGCCATGAAGCCGATAATCTCTTTTGAGGATTTCGTATTCTGCATTGCTGAGATTCAGTCTTGCAAGAAGCAGGAAATTTTCCGCAAGGATCTTAAAAATGGAATGTGTAACCGTTGTTTCATGAAGAAGTTCTACGGATGATTTTGGTTCTGTCACAGTAGTATCATCTGAAACAGCTTTGTGGGCATGATTATAGTGTTCATGAGGAACATTACTGAGAAGGTCCTCGGCATCTGCGACTGGCATTGGTTTGAAGAAAAGTATCCCTGCGCATAAACACAGTTCATGGAATGAAGCATCTCAATCTGCTCCGGAGTTTCCACACCTTCTGCAATAATAGGAAGCTCCAGTTTGTGTGCCATGTTAACAACAGAATTAATGATCTGAATACCTTTCTGGCGGTTTTCTGGATTCATTTCAATAAATTTCATATCAAGTTTCAAAATATCGACATTGGCATCCTTGAGCATATTAAGAGAAGAGTAACCACTTCCAAAATCATCCATAAGAATACAGAAACCATACTGATGAAGCTGATCAATCGTTTTTCTTACAATGATATTATTTTCGGAAAATGCAGTCTCAGTAATCTCCACAAGGAGCATTTCGGGTGTCAGTCCATATTTTATGATAAGATCCTGAAGAAATTCAGGAACATTGATCGTTTCAATGTCAGCTACAGAGACATTGATGGAGATAGGAACAACATAAAGATGATCTTTTTTCCAATAGGCCAGAGTCTGGCAGACTGCATCCCAGATATAAGTATCCAGTGCAGTGATCATACCGTTATTCTCGAGAAATGGAATAAATTCTCCTGGAGAAACAAAACCACGGGAAGGACTGATCCAGCGGGAGAGAGCTTCCATACTGACGATTGCACCAGTGATACTGTTGCATTTGGGCTGCAGATAGAAAGTAAATTCTTTGTTTTCCAGACCGACTTTTACGTCGTGGAGCATCTGTTGTTCTTTTTCCAGCTGATCAATGATCTCATTTGTGAAATAACAGATCCGTTTATTAAAATTTCCCTTGATCTCGGAAGCAGCGAGCTGTGCATTGTTACACATGGTCGCTGTATCCGGATGCTTCTCTGTAATGGGGTAGATACCGATGATTGGAAGAAACCCCTCGTTCTGACTGTGGATGCCAATATAACTGCGAATTGTTTTGTAGATCAGATTGATCAGTTGCTCGTCATCAGGAATATACATAAAGAAATGATCTCCACCGAAATAGCCAGCCAGGTATCCTTTCATCTGCTGTACACGAAGCAGGTACTGACTGATATTCTGAAGCAGAATATCCCCTGCTTCCTGTCCGTACCAGTTATTAAATAATTTAAAACGTTCGATGTCGATGGAAATGATACACCAGCCAGATGATTCGCATGCATCAAGAATTCTTGAGCTTTTTCAAGAAATTCCGATCGATTGTACAGCACATTTGTTATGCCCATAAGAATATGTCCTTTAACTATATGATTAAAAATAATTATACCATTTATAAAAATATTATTCAATATAATAAACAGTATGTTGTTATAAAAATGTAGATATATTGTAATATTTCTGTTATGATAAAAACAAACGAAGTATAAGTATGCAGGAGGAAAGAAAATGAGTACAAAAGCAGATATGGCAATTGCATTTCATGATAAGGGATATAACTGTGCACAGGCAGTTGCCTGTTCGTTTTGTCAGGAATTTGGTGTAGCGGAAGAAGAGATGTTCCGGATCGCAGAAGGCTTCGGACTTGGAATGGGAATGATGGAAGTATGTGGAGCACTTTCAGGAATGATGATGATCATCGGACTGGAAAACAGTGTCGGAGAACCGGAAAAAGGCAGACTGACAAAAGGTGATACCTACAGAAAGGTAAAAGAATATGTAAAGAAGTTCCAGGAACAGAATGGTTCTTATCTTTGCAGGGAACTGAAAGGTGTGGAAACAGGAAAAGTACTTCGCAGTTGTCCGGATTGTATTCGTGATGCAGTAGCACTGACTGAGGAATATCTGGCTGCACAGAAGCAGAACTGATCTTCAGAAAAGAAGATACTTGTAAATAAAAAATCCGTCGATACAGAATGTATGAAAATTCATAAAACTGTTTCGACGGATTTTTATGTTTGAGAGAATATTATTCAGCTACTTTGACAAACTGACTGTTGTACAGATTTTGATAGAATCCGCCCTTTGCCATAAGTTCATCATGCGATCCCTGTTCGACGATACTTCCGGCTTTCATGACAAGAATCTCATCTGCATTTCGAATCGTAGAAAGACGATGCGCTACGATAAAGCTTGTACGTCCCTCCATAAGACGGTCAAAAGCTTCCTGAACCATCAGTCAGTTCGGGTATCGATACTGGAAGTGGCTTCATCCAGTATCAGCATTGGAGGCAGACAGAGCATGACACGGGTGATACAAAGAAGCTGTTTTTCACCCTGGCTCAGACTGTCTTCTTTTAAGCGTGTGTCCAGGCCATTTGGAAGACGGCGGATAAATTCCCAGCTGTGAGAATGTCTGGCTGCTTCGATAATTTCTTCATCGGTTGCATCTGGCTTACCGATGTTGAGATTTTCGCGGACAGTGCCGTTTTTGATCCAGGTGTCCTGAAGCACCATGCCAAAGCTGCTACGCAGAGAATGACGGGAAATTTCATTGATCGGGTGACCATCAATCGAGATTGTACCGCTGGTCACATCATAGAATCGCATCAGCAGGTTGATAAAGGTTGTTTTTCCACAGCCAGTTGGTCCGACGATTGCGATATGCTTGCCTGGTTCTGCATGCAGGTTGAAATTTTCAATCAGTTTTTGTCCGGAACGTAGCGGAAACAAACGTTATCGATGTTGACTTCACCTCTGACATCAGTGATGGTGTCCTTGGAATCAGCACTTTCCGGTTCTTCTTCCAGAAGAGCAAAGATTCTGGCCGCGCATGCAAGTGCACTCTGAAGCTCTGTGATGACAGAACTGATATCATTGAATGGTTTCATGTACTGATTTGCATAAGCAAGAAGTACGGACAGACCACCAACAGTTAGGGAACCGCCAGGAATCATGAAAGCACCGGCCAGGGCAACACCTGCATAAATGACATTATTGACAAAACGTGTGGACGGGTTGGTCAGGCTACTGTAAAAGACCGCTTTCTGACTGCATTCTTTTAATTCTTCATTGATCAGGGCAAAACGTCCAGATGATTTATCTTCGTATCCGAAGGCCTGTACGATCTTCTGATTTCCAATCATTTCTTCGATAAGTGCGGTCTGACGGCCACGTGCATCACTCTGCTTCCGGAACATATGGAAGGAACGTGAGGAAATAAATTTTGCAACAAAGAAACTGAGCGGAGTCAGAACAATGACCATCAAAGTGATCCAGATATTCTTAGAAAACATGAAAAGCAGAGTTCCGATGATCGTAACGATTCCTGAGAAAAGCTGTGTGAATCCAAGCAGAAGACCATCCGAAAGAATATCGGTATCAGCAATGACGCGGCTTATGATATCACCGGTGCTGTGGCTGTCCAGATAGGAGAGCGGAAGTACCTGAATATGACGGATCGCTTTTGCACGGATATCCTGTACCGTACGGAAGGTCATACGGTTGTTAATGATATTCATGATCCAGGTAGCAACACTGGAAACGGATGATCATCACAAGAATCCGGCTGAGATAATACCACATCATACGGAAATTAACTTCACGTTTGGCAAACTACCTGGTCAATCGCATTACCGAAAAGTACTGGTACATATAACTGCAGGATGACAGATACAGCTGCCAGAATAATGCTCAGGACCAGAAGAAAACGGTATTTTCCGATAAAGCGGAGTACTTTCCAGAGGGTTTCCATGCTGGTCGTATTTGTCTGCTGTTTGTTCTGTTTGCTCATAAGGTCACCTCCGAAGCATTAACGGATACGGCTGTATTTGATGTATTGTATTTTTCACGTTCTTCCGGGAACTGGGAGAAATAGATTTCGCGGTACGTATCGCAGGTGCGGATAAGGTCATCGTGAATGCCTTTTCCAACAAGCTCACCGTCATCCAGAACAAGGATCAGATCTGCCTGACGGATACTTGCAGCACGCTGGGACACCAGGAAGGTGGTAACATTTCCACTGAGCTGATGGAGAGATCTGCGAAGTGCAGCATCTGTTGCAAAATCCAGAGCACTGGCACTGTCGTCAAGAATCAGAAATTCCGGTTTCTTTACAACGGCACGTGCGATAGTAAGACGCTGACGCTGACCGCCGGAAAGATTTCGTCCATTCTGTTCCAATTTGAAATCAAGCTGTCCATCTTTGTTTTCTACAATTTCACGAGCCTGTGCGGTCGTGAGTGCATCCCAGATTTCTTCATCTGTTGCATTCTCACGTCCCCATTTCATGTTTTCGCGGATGGATCCTTTAAAAAGTACAGCGCGTTGTGGAACAACACCGATCTTTTCACGAAGGTCATGCTGGCTGTAGTTCTGGATATTTTGCCCGTCTATCTGTATAGTTCCGCTGGTCGCATCATAAAAACGGGCAATCAGGTTGACCAGGGTGGATTTACCGCTTCCGGTACCTCCGATGATTCCAACAGTCTGGCCTCTTTTGACAGAAAAGCTGATATTGGAAAGGCTGGGTGCGCCTGATTCTGCATAAGTAAAAGTAACATCATGGAATTCGACTGCGTTTTCGCCGCAAACTGCAGTGGAGGCAGTAGAAACCGGATGATTCATGGAAGATTTTACTTTGAGAATATCGGCAACACGGTTTGCACATGCGGCAGATTTGTTTAGTGTAATGATCAGAGAAGCAAGTTTAATGAGTTCAACGATCATCTGAGCCATATAGTTATAAAGAGCAACGACCTGTCCCTGCTGCATATTTCCGAGATTGACCTGGAGTCCTGCATTATTGATCAGAATGACTGTTGCGATATTGATCAGTACATAAGTTACCGGATTTAGAAGAGCAGACAGCTTTCCGACAAATTCGTTCAGCTTTGTAAGCTGAGCATTGCTGGCATCAAATTCACGGACGGCTTCTTCTTCGCGACAAAAAGCGCGGATGACACGTACACCGGTCAGGTTTTCACGGGTTAGTCCTGTAACTGCGTCCAGACGTGCCTGTACCTTGCCAAAAAGCGGAATACTCAGGTACATGATCACAAATACAACCAGGAAAAGCACCGGAATAGCAACAACAAAGATCAATGCACAACGTGTGTTGATCGTAAAGGCCATGACCATGGAACCCAATACGATAAAAGGACTTCGAAGAAGAAGGCGCAGGCCATATTTACACCGTTCTGTACCTGATTGATATCATCTGTAAGACGGGTGATCAGAGTATCTGTTCCAAGAGTATCAAGTTCTGTGTAAGAAAGCTTCTGCACATGGTCGTAAACGGCCTGTCTCAGTTCTGTGGCAAATCCTACACTAGCCTTAGCTGCAAAAAACTGGGCGGTGATGCTGACTGCGAGTCCGGCAGCTGCATGAGTACCAGAATAAAAAATCGCTCGATGATATACGGGCGATCATTTCCAGTGATACCTACATCAATGATCTGCGCAATGACTACCGGGACAAGCAGATCAAACACAACTTCCAGAAATTTGAAGAAAGGGGCAAGAATGCTTTCTTTCCTGTAATTTTTCAGATAGATTGCGAGAGATCGCATTTTTAGGTTTCCTCCGTTTTTTATTATATTATTGTGTTGCTGTTGGTTATTATTGGCAGCAACAGATTGACATTCCCTATTATAGTCCTGTATCATAAGAAATAGCAAGGGCATAAATACTATAAGTAAAAAGAGGAAAATCTATGAGAAGAGAAGTGACACTGGAAGAAATTTCAGATGGAAGATTATATGATGCGAATGATATGGTCAAAGCAGATTGTCAGGACTGCAAAGGCTGTCATGACTGCTGTACAGGGATGGGAGATTCTGTCCTTCTGGATCCGTATGATGTCTGTCGATTGAGCAGAGGTCTCCGGAAAATACCGGAAGAACTGATTGGGAGTGTGTTGGAACTTGGGATTTCTGATGGCAATGTTCTGCCACATCTGGCAATGCGCGGAACAGAAGAAAAATGCGTTTTCCTGAATCAGGAAGGCAGATGCTCCATACATGAGATTCGTCCTGGATTCTGCCGGTTGTTTCCACTGGGAAGATATTATACGGAAGATGGATTTAAATATATCATTCAGATCCATGAATGTGCAAAGAAAAACCGTTCCAAGATCAAGGTAAAAAAATGGATCGACACACCGGACCTCAGACAATACGAAAAATTTGTATGGGATTGGCATCAGTTTCTTCTGGATGTACAGGAAGTGTTTTACCAGACGGAAGATGCGGATCTGATCAAAAATCTGAATATGTATGTGCTCAGCCGTTTTTATACAAAATCATATGAAGAAAACAGAGATTTTTATGAGCAATTTTATGAACGTCTTGAAGAAGCAAAAAACTTCTGAGCCTGGGAGTATGATCCCGGGACTCAGAAGTTTTTGAATGAAAAGTTACTGATTATCTTTTGCAAGGAGTTCATTAAGAAGCTGATGAATGGTCTTGTTTAATACAGGATGTCTGTAATAAGGAGCAATCTCATCCATTGGCTTCAGGACAAAATCACGATTTTCCATATCAATATGTGGAATATGAAGATCCGGAGTGTCTATGATCTCATTATCATAGAACAGAATATCCAGATCAAGAGTACGCGGTCCCCAGTGAATGATACGTTCTCTGTTTGCGGCCGCCTCCAGTTCGTGAAGACGGTCCAGAAGTTCTTCCGGCGTGAGCAGCGTACGGAGTTTCAGAACACCATTCAGAAATTCATCCTGTTCCACACCACCATAAGGTTCTGTAACTAAATATTCAGATACAGCTTCTACTTCACAGGAAGGAGTAGTACGGAGTCCCTGAATGCCATCATCCAGGAACTTCTTTTTGTCCCCAAGGTTGGAACCAAAGGCTACATAGGCAGTATGCCATCCGCGGGTGATCTCCACAGCAACCGTTTCGAGTGGGAGAGCGACCGGAGCCCATGGCTTTTCAACACGCAGAGTGATCATTTTGAGAAGCGGAAGCTCTTGAAGCAGCATTTGGCAGAGATTTTCTGCAAGTGCCTCCAGAAGTTTATAAGTATGCTCTTTTGTGAATTTGGTGATCATATGGCTGACTTCTCCATAATGAATAGAAGCAGTCAGTTCATCGGTCAGACCTGCTTTTCGGGTATCCGTGTAAAGAGTGGCAGAAATAACGAATTTCTGGCCGAGAACATTTTCCTCCGGGAAAACTCCATGGTTTGCAAAAATCTCCAGGTTTTTGATCTCAATCTTATCCATTTATTTTATATTCCTTCCAAGAATTGCTTCAGTCATAAGGATAGCACGTTTGTTTTCTTTGATATCATGTACGCGGACAAAAGCACAGCCTTTCATGACACCGATGACAGAAGTGGCAACAGTGCCTTCTACACGCTGATCAACCGGAAGATCCAGAGTAAGACCAATCATGGACTTACGGGAGGTTCCGAGCAGGACCGGGAATCCGAGATGCTGAAAAAGTTCCAGATGATTCATGGTTTCCAGATTCATTTCATATGTTTTGCCGAAACCAACGCCCGGATCAAGAATGATTCGTTCGTCTTTGATTCCGGCTCCTCGGGCAATATTGACACATTCCTGTGTTTCAGCAAGCATATCTATGAGAAAGTTATTGTATTCTGTGTTGGCTTTGTTGTGCATAAGACAGCAGGCTACATCATGTTTGGCGATGACACCGGCCATGTCCGGATCATATTTGAGCCCCCAGACATCGTTGACCAGATCGGCACCTGCCTGGACAGCTGCATCTGCAACACTTCCCTTGTAAGTATCTACAGAGATCGGTACATCAAAACGTTTGCGAAGTGCTTCGATGACCGGAACGACACGTGCTGCTTCTTCTTCTGCACTGACCGGAGTATGCCCCGGACGTGTGGATTCACCGCCGACATCCAGAATATCAGCACCGTCTTTGATCATAGCTTCTGCATGCATCAGAGCATGATCCATAGTATTCCATTTGCCACCATCAGAAAAAGAATCCGGGGTCACGTTCAGGATGCCCATAATATAAGTTCTGTTTTTTACATCAAATTCACGATTTCCGATTTTCATGATCTAAGATTCTCCTTTTAATATTGAATCATCATATTTTTTTTTGAAAGATCCCAGTAGCATTCTTTTTCTGCAGGACAGAGAAAACACATACGGGATTTTTTATCTGCTTCATAAAGAATCCGGCTCAGGGAAGAAGTTTCCTCTTTTGAGGAACGATGTTCCCCGATCGCGGTCAGAATCTGCTCTTTTTCTGCAGAAGAAAAAGCAAGATCAGATAAAATCTGTTCAGCAATCTGTACACCGGCTTCGTCATGCGAGGTACCATCCATATACTGTCTGACGCGACCGATATCATGGAGAAGTGCAGTGCAGTAGATCAGTTCACGGGAGCAGTCAAGTCCTCGTTCCAGTGCAAATATGTAAGCAAGTCTTGCGACATCCAGAAAATGTTCCGGTGTATGACGGCAGAAGATACGGTCAGCTTCAAGGTGTATAAGATCTTTCAGATTTTGCTGATAGAGAGGATGCTGCCAGATAGCATTTACTCTTGTCATATCGGTATGCATCAGTCTTTTACCATGGAGAGGAACTGTTTCTGAAGTTCACGGTCTGTCTTGAAATCACCACGGGTAACGGTAGTAATCGTTTTACTTCCTGGTTTTTTGATTCCACGCATGGTCATGCAGGTGTGTTCCGCTTCCAGCATTACCATAATCCCCTTAGGATTCAGAGTACGTTCCAGTGCATCGGCAATCTGTACAGTCAGGCGTTCCTGAATTTGCGGTCTTCTTGCATAGACATCAACAGTACGGGCAAGTTTACTGAGTCCGGTCACTTTGCCATTTGGAATATAAGCTACATGAGCTTTGCCATAAAAAGGCATCAGATGATGTTCACACATAGAATAGAAAGTAATATCTTTTTCCAGTACCATTTCGTTATTTTCTACTTCAAACTGTTTGGCAAGATGATGATCCGCTTCTTCATCCAGTCCACCATAAATTTCCATACACATACGTGCAATTCGGTCCGGAGTATCTTTGAGACCTTCACGTTCTGTGTCTTCACCGATTCCTTCAAGAAGGAGACGGATTGCCTGTTCTACTTCTGTTTATCTACCATTAAAAACAACCTCCTGTTAAACATGATATCGTGTACTGTGGAGATTGTCTTTTTTTTTGTCGAGCTGATAGTGTGTTAAAGTGAAAAGATATCTCCAATTGTGATAGAACGTATGTCGAAAAACGTATCCCTACACAATATGAGATATCCTCTTATATTGTTGCAACGGGTGCGGATCATATACCGTAAGACGGACTTTTCGTTTCGGCGACAACTCCCCATTCGCTGAACACTTGACGCATATGATCCTATTTTGCATATCATTCATTTCCCGTACAGTATAGCATAGATGTATTCGATATAAAAGGGGTAATTTGTTGAAAAAAATATTCATTTCTAATATATATTGACGAGAATTGGCAGACATGATAGCATAGAGGTATCTTTCAAAAAGAAATATAAAAAACGATAAAGATTCACAGATTACGGACCGACAGGGATAACGACTGTGTGTATGGATACACACGCGAGTTATCTCTTTTTATACGTGTTTTGCACGGAGAGGGAGGAAAAACATGTTTTGATGATCGATAATTATGATTCGTTTGTTTACAATCTGAAAGCGTATTTTGAGGAGTTGGGAAGGGAGATCATGGTCAGGAGAAGTGATCAGATTAATATAGAAGAAATAGAAAAGATGCAGCCGGAAGGAATCATTCTTTCGCCCGGACCGAAACGTCCATGGGATGCTGTGCGATGTGTAGAAACAGTGAAATGGTTTCAGGGAAAGATCCCGATCTTAGGTGTCTGTCTGGGACATCAGGTGTTGGGACATTGCTGTGGAGCTGTTGTAGAGAAAGGGAGCCGTCCAATGCATGGAAAGGTGACAGGGATCCGAAATAATGGAACGGGATTATTTGAAGGACTGCCGGAGAAATTTAAAGTAACCAGGTATCATTCACTGGTTGTGAGAGAAGACAGTATTCCGGAAGAATACCGGGTAGATGCTGTGGCTGAAGATGGAGCGGTAATGGGAATCTCGCACAGAGAAATCCCTCTTTATGGCGTACAGTTTCATCCGGAAGCAGTCCTGACGGAATATGGTCATGAGTTGTTAGAAAATTTCTGTTGTATTGCAGAGAAATTCAACAAAAATGAATAAAAAATCTATGAAATATATAAGAAAAATTTATAGAAATGTTTCGAAAAATGGACAGAGAGGAAAAATAGATGTATAATATAAACCGCGTGATAAAAAATTGACTCCACACAGATCAGCAGCAGAACTGTTCAAATATTTTTCGGATGAAAAGGACTGTGTATTTCTGGATTCATCTCTTGTGAACGGGCTTGGAAGATATTCAATCATAGGAATGCGGCCATATCTCAAATTAGTAAAGATGATCATTGGATTTTTATAAATGAGCAGAAGGTATCGGAACTCTCATTTGAGGAATATCTCAAAAAATATCTGTCTGAGCATAAAGATCAGAACAAAAGCGGGCTTCCAATGCTATCAGGGCAATCGGATATTTTTCGTATGAATACGGGCGGAAATTAATGGAAATACCATCTCATAAGGAAAATCTGGTAACGATTCCGGATGCAGTACTTGTTTTTTATGACATGTATATCATAGAGGATTGTCATGAGAAGAAAACATTTCTGGTGGCCAATGGAGTTACAGAAGATGCAGAGAAACTGATCGAATCTGTTGAAAAGCGTCTGACAGAAGTATTATTAGAAAAAGAACAGGTCGCAGACGGATCATTTAATATAGAAATAACACCAAATTTTAAAAAAGAAGAATACAAACAGGCTGTTGATGAGATGATTCGATATATCATCGAAGGTGATATCTATATCACAAATATGACGCAGCAGCTTGAGGTAAAGAGCAACAAAAAACCACTGGATGTTTTTATGATTGAGAGAAAACAATCCGTCACCATTTGGCGGCTATATGGATTACGGTGATTTTCAGATTGTCTGTGCATCACCGGAGCGATTCCTTAAGATGAAGAAGGGACATGTGAATACACGTCCGATCAAGGGAACGCGAAAAAGAGGTGAGACTCTGGAAGAGGATCTCCTTATGAGAAATGAACTCAAAAATTCAGAGAAGGATAAGAGTGAACTTCTTATGATCGTTGATCTCGAGCGGAATGATCTGAACCGCGTGTGCAAACCTGGAAGTGTCAAAGTGACGGAACTTTTTACGGTGGAAGAATATGCAACAGTATTTCATCTGGTTTCTGACATCGAGGGAGTACTTCAGGAAAACAAAACGATAATGGATCTGCTTGAAGCAACGTTTCCTGGCGGTTCTATTACAGGAGCTCCGAAATATCGTGCGATGGAGATCATTGATGAACTGGAGAACAACCGCAGAAATCTGTACACAGGTTCCATCGGTTACCTGACATTAGATGGAGACTGTGATTTTAATATAGTGATCCGTACAGCATTGCACAAAGATGGAATGTATTATCTGGGAGTTGGCGGTGGCATCACTGCTGAATCAGATCTGGAATTTGAATATGAGGAGACCCTTCAGAAAGCGAAAGCGGTTCTGGAGGCTATGAAATAAAGTCTGGAGTGATAAAAAGATATGGATATTAGACTGGATGAGGGATTTTTGTTTGGAATGGGAGTATTTGAAACGGTTGCAGTGGAACAAGGCAGACCGTTACTTCTGGAACAACATCTGAACAGAATGCAGGGATCAGCTGATTTTTTGAAATTGGGTTCCTGTGCAGAACGTGGACTTACAAAAGAAAAAATCGCAGAATATCTGAGTACACAGGAAATGTCGGTGAAGATGCATGGAGCACTTAAGATCGTGATGTCAGCTGAGAATACCTTCTTTCAGATGAGAGAAAATCCATATATGGATGAAATCTATTCCAGAGGATTTATGACGGATCTAAGCAAAGTCAGACGAAACGAGACTTCTCCACTGGTTTATCATAAGACATTTAATTATGGTGACTGTGTTCTGGAAAAAGAGCAGCCGCAGCAGCCGGTATCAATGAAAAGATATTTATCAACACCAAAGGACAGATCAGTGAAGGAACTGTCTGCAATGTCTTTTTTGTACGTAAAAATATGGTCTATACACCGCAGCTTTCCTGCGGCCTGTTGCCGGGTATCCTGCGTGAATATATTATGGAAAGATTTCAGGTGACAGAAACGATCATTTATCCGGATGAGCTGATGTATTATGAGGAGTGTTTTGTGACAAACTCACTCATGGGTGTGATGCCGGTAAGACAGCTTGGAAATATCTGTTTTCCGCATCGTGCAAAAGCAGACGAAGTAAGAGAAGTATACGAAAAAGAAAAATGTCCCTGTGAGGGGCATTTTTGCCTGAATTGTGTCCAAAAAGTCACAAAAAAACGATTGACTTTCAAAAGGCGAAATTTTGTATAATAAGAAAAATTCGGAAATAGAAAAAGACAGATAAGGAGGCTGACAGAAAAGATGAATAAGACACTTTTTAAATCCATCCGGGAATATAAGAAACAGTCATTGCTGGCGCCGTTTCTCGTAATTCTGGAGGTCATGATGGAGGTTCTCATTCCTCTGGAAATGGCAAAGATCATAGATGTTGGAATAGCCAATGGTGATCTTGGTTATATTGTACAGCGCGGAATAATTCTTGTTGCAATGGCGATGCTGGCATTGTTTTTGGTGTGCAGGCCGGTAATATGGCAGCCGTAGCGGCTGCTGGTTATGCGAAAATCTTCGCCATGATATTTTCTATAAGGTGCAGGATTTTTCTTTCAAAAACATTGACCATTTCTCCACATCAGGTCTGGTCACACGAATGACAACAGATATTACAAACGTGCAGATGGCATATATGATGAGTATCCGTCTTCTGGCAAGAGCACCGATCATGATTCTTCTTTCCTGGATCATGACACTGCTGATCAATGTAAAGATTGCACTTCTGTTCCTGATCGTAATCCCGCTTCTTGGTGGAACACTGATGTTTATAGCAAAGAAAGCGCATCCACATTTTATCAGAGTATTTGACGAGTATGATGAACTGAACAATTCTGTGCAGGAAAATGTCAATGCATCACGTGTGGTAAAGGCATTTGTAAGAGAAGATTACGAGATAAACAAATTTCACGGTGTGTCCAATTATGTATATACCCTGTTTACAAAAGCAGAAAAATCGTTGCATGGAACTCTCCGGTCCTGCAGTTCATGATGTACGCGGTTGTACTTCTGATCGCGCTGATCGGTGGACGAAGCATTGTATTTGGAACCATGGAGACTGGAGAACTGACAAGTGTGATCGTATATGCGATTCAGATTCTGATGTCTCTGAATATGGTGACTTTGTATTTGTCATGATCATGATCGCAGGGGCTTCCACAGACCGTATCACGGAGGTGTTTAATGAGGTACCGGAGATGCAGGACAAAGCGGATGCGGTGAAAGAAGTCAGAAATGGCGAGATTACCTTTGAACATGTAGATTTCAGCTATGCGGGTGAAGGCGGAAACCTTTCCCTGAAAGATATCAACATTCATATTAAATCGGGACAGACAGTTGGCATCATTGGCGGTACCGGAAGTGCCAAATCTACACTGGTACAGATGATCCCGAGACTTTATGATGTCACTGGTGGTGCAGTAAAGTAGCCGGAGTCGATGTACGTGACTATAATCTGGAAGTTCTGCGTGACCAGGTATCTATGGTTCTGCAGAAAAATGTATTATTTTCCGGTACGATCTACGATAATATTCGCTGGGGCAATGAAAAGGCCAGTGATGAGGAAGTTAAGAGAGTCTGCCGTCTGGCGCAGGCAGATGGATTTGTAAATGAGTTCCCGAATGGTTATGAGACCATGATCGTACAGGGCGGTAATAACGTTTCCGGTGGACAGAAACAGCGTCTATGTATTGCACGTGCACTGCTTAAGAAACCAAAGATCCTGATTCTGGATGATTCCACCAGTGCAGTAGATACCAAAACAGATGCATTGATCCGTAAAGCATTCCGGGAAGAGATCCCGGACACGACCAAGATCATCATTGCACAGAGAGTTTCTTCGATAGAAGATGCCGATCAGATCATTGTGCTGGATGATGGTAAGATCGCAGGTGTGGGAACATCGGAAGAACTGCTGCAGACAAATGAAATCTACAGGGAAGTATATGAATCTCAGGTGAAAGGAGGAGAAGAGGATGAATAAGAATAAAAAACCGAAAATGACAAAAAATGATTTAAAGACGGCAAAACGTCTGATGAAATATGTGACAGAGAAATATAAATTCCAGTTTATTCTTGTTTTCTTCTGTATCCTGATCAGTGCTGTGGCGACAACTGCAGTCTCTCTTTCTCTGAGATACCTTCTGGATGATTTTATCCTGCCGCTTGTTGGACAGAAAACCCCGGATTTTGCAGGACTTTATAAGGCCCTGACTGTTTTGGGCGTAATCTTTCTGGCAGGTGTCATTGCAACATTTATTTACACAAGAATGATGGTTTATATCGGACAGGGTGTACTCAAAAGAGTACGTGATGATATGTTTGAACATATGCAGACACTGCCAATCCGTTACTTCGACCAGAATACAAATGGTTCGATCATGAGTCTTTATACCAATGATACAGATACATTGAGACAGATGATCAGCCAGGCAATTCCACAGGCACTGATGGCATTGTTTACAATTGTTGTCACTTTTATTTCCATGCTGGTGCTGAGTCCGCTTCTTACGATACTTGCAGTACTGATCATTTTTGTGATGCTTGCTGTTACCGGCAGGATCGGAGCAAAGAGTGGAAAATACTTTGTACATCAGCAGATGTCTCTGGCAGATGTGACCGGATTCGTGGAAGAACGAATGAACGGACAGAGGGTAGTAAAGGTATTTAATCATGAGGCAAAATCAAAAGAAGAGTTTGATCAGCTCAATGAAGTTCTTTTTGAGAGCGCCTCACAGGCAAATAAATACGGTAATATGATGGGGCCAGTTATCGGAAATATCGGAAACCTGCAGTTTGTACTGACGGCGGTTCTCGGAGGAATCCTTTCTGTAGCAGGCATCGGAGGAATCACACTTGGTGTTATGGCTTCCTATCTGCAGTTCACCAAAAGCTTCACTCAGCCGTTCATGCAGGTGGCACAGCAGTTTAATTCCATCGTCATGGCACTTGCCGGTGCGGAAAGAATTTTCAATCTGATCGATGAGAAACCGGAAGAGGATGAGGGTTATGTAACACTTGTCAATGCAAGAAAAGATGAGAATGGCAACATTGTAGAATGCAAAGAGAGAACCGGCATGTGGGCATGGAAACATCCGCATTCTGCAGATGGCTCCGTATCCTATACAGAGCTGAAAGGTGATGTAAGATTTGAGGATGTAACCTTTGGATATAATGAAGACAAAACAATTCTTCACGATATCAGCCTGTATGCGAAGCCCGGACAGAAACTGGCATTCGTCGGCTCTACCGGAGCCGGTAAGACAACCATAACCAATCTGATCAATCGTTTTTATGATATCCAGGAAGGCAAGATCCGTTATGATGGAATCAATATTACCAAGATCAAAAAGGATGATCTGAGACATTCTCTTGGAATCGTTCTTCAGGACACACATTTGTTTACCGGTACGATTCGTGATAATATTCGTTATGGCAAGCTGGATGCAACGGATGAAGAAATCTATGCAGCAGCAAAACTGGCACATGCAGATCAGTTTATACAGATGCTCCCGAAAGGATACGATACGATGCTGAGCGGGGATGGTGAAGAACTCTCTCAGGGGCAGAGACAGCTTCTGTCCATTGCGCGGGCAGCAGTTGCAGACCCACCGGTACTGATTCTGGATGAAGCAACTTCCAGTATCGATACCCGTACAGAAAGTATCGTACAGAAAGGTATGGACAACCTGATGAAGGGCCGTACCGTGTTTGTGATCGCGCACAGACTTCTACGATTCGAAACAGTGATGCGATTATTGTTCTGGAACATGGCAAGATCATTGAGAGAGGTGACCACAAAGACCTCATTAAACAGAAAGGAACTTATTATCAGCTGTATACTGGTAAACTGGAACTTTCATAAAAAATATTACAGAGACAGAATTTCCTGATAATCTGGAGTTCTGTCTCTTTGTATATTCGGTAATCTGTGAGAAAAAAATGGCGCAATATGTGCAACAATTAACTGTATTTTTATTCCAGACGTGGTATACTGTCAACAAAAAGAAATGGGGGCTCAATATGTTAAAATCATGGACACCGGGCGAAGAACCGGACAAAGATGAGATGAAAGTACAGCTTGAGAAAACCAGAAACAGACTTTATGATCTTCAGATGAAGATCAAGGAGCACAAGCTCCCGGTACTGGTCCTTTTTGAGGGGTGGAGTGCAGCAGGCAAAGGCAGTATGATCGGTAAGGTGATCAGGAATATTGATCCTCGTTTTTTCAAGGTTGCCACGATGTCAGCTCCGACAGAGGAAGAGGTACGCAGACCGTTTCTGTATCGTTATATGAAACAGATCCCGGAAGAAGGCAAATTACATTCCTGGATTCCGGATGGATGGAACAGACGGTGAAGGAAGTATTGAATGGAGAACTCGAAGGAGATGCTTATGAGCGGTGTATCGAGAGCATCAGGCGTTTTGAAAGGCAGCTTACGGACAATGGATATCTGGTCCTGAAATTCTTTATGGAGATTGATAAGGACGAACAGGAAAAACGTATGAAGAAGCTGCTTTCCAAGGATGATACCAAGTGGCGTGTGACAGGATTCGATAAATGGCAGAACAAACATTATAAGAAGTGCGAGAATGTATTTGACCGTTATATGAAAGACACCAATATGTCCAGTTCGCGTGGTATATCATTGATGCAAAGGATAAGAAGTGGGCAGAGCTGCAGGTGATGGATACATTGGTGAGCAGTATCGAAGTGGCATTGCAGAACCAGAGTCATTCGGTACCGATCCTTCAGAATGTCTTTCCACTGGTCAAGATGCCTAAGTTGAAAGACGTAGAGCTGGAAGGCAAGACAATTGACGAAGAAGAGTACCAGAAAGAATTGAAGAAGCTGCAGGCTAAACTGGGAGAACTGCATAATCGCCTGTACCGTAAGCGGGTTCCGGTGATCATTACCTATGAGGGATGGGATGCGGCCGGCAAAGGCGGCAATATCAAACGAATTGCAGGGGCATTGGATCCTAGAGGATATGAGGTACAGCCAATCGCCAGTCCGGAGCCACATGAGAAGGCTCGGCATTATCTCTGGAGATTCTGGACAAGACTTCCGAAGGATGGCACATTGCAATCTTTGATCGTACGTGGTATGGCCGTGTCATGGTAGAACGGCTGGAAGGATTCTGCAGTGAAAATGACTGGAAACGTGCTTACAATGAGATGAATGAATTTGAAAAGGAACTCCACGACTGGGGTGCAGTGATCATCAAATTCTGGGTGCAGATTGATAAAGATACACAGCTGGAGCGTTTTAATGACCGCCAGAATAATCCGGAGAAACGCTGGAAGATCACAGACGAAGATTGGCGAAACCGTGAAAAATGGGATCAGTATGAAGAAGCAGTCGATGAGATGCTGAAGAAGACAAGTACAACGTTTGCACCGTGCATATTCTGGAGTCCGTTGACAAGAAATATGCACGTATCAAAGCACTGAAGATTGTAATTGAAGAAATTGAGAAAGCACTGAAATAAAAAAGAACCTCTCTGTCGGCAATTGGTCCGGCAGGGAGGCTTTTTGCATATAAAGCAATTTCAGGATCTCAGATAATTTTTCATGGTCTTCAGAGCATTTTTTTCAAGGCGGCTGACCTGCGCCTGAGAGATGCCGATTTCATCAGCAACTTCCATCTGTGTCCGACCCTCATAGAAGCGCATTTCAATGATGTGCTTTTCTCTCTGGTTAAGCCGGTTCATGGCTTCCCGGAGAGATAGGTTTTCCAGCCAGTGGTCTTCTTTGTTTTTCTGATCGCTGATCTGATCCATGACATACAGCGTATCGCCACCCTCGGAGTATACCGGTTCAAACAAGCTGACAGGACTCTGGATCGCATCCAGGGCATATACGATCATTTCTTTTTCAATGCCGATCTCATCAGCAATTTCATCGATCGTTGGTTCCTTCAGATTCTTTTTGATCATATTTTCTTTGGTATAAATGGCTTTATAGGCAATGTCGCGCAGAGAACGGCTTACCCGGATACTGTTATAATCCCGTAGATAGCGGCGGATCTCACCGATGATCATCGGGACTGCATATGTCGAGAATTTGACATTCAGTGTATCGTCAAAATTATCGACGGCTTTCATAAGACCAATGCACCCGATCTGAAAAAGATCATCGGCATTTTCATTGCTGTTCTGAAATCGTTTGATAACACTTAACACAAGGCGGAGATTTCCTTTGATATATTGTTCGCGAGCTTCAGAATCTCCTTTTTTGATCTTTTGAAATAATGCTTCTTTTTCGTCCGACTTCAGGATCGGAAGACTGGATGTATTTACCCCGCAGATTTCTACTTATTAAGTGCCATCAAAATATCCTCCTCATCTCTTATTTCTGGTACTAGAAATGATTCTCAGGGAGGACAGGAAATATTCTTTTCTGGGAAAATATAAAATTAATAGCCCTTGACAGTGTCAGAGAAGGTGGTCTTTGTGAAAACATTTTTCTTCTTTGACTTCGACGAGGATGATATCATCACCAATCTGGCAGATGCAGCACCAGGGAATGATGTATTCGCTTTCTCTGCCGGGAAAAAAACAGAATTTGCCGGGACCTGGAACGATGAGAGCAGTGATGGCTCCTGTTTTGCGGTCGAACTCCAGATCGACCGGGCAGCCAAGACTGCGACAGGTACAGGTATTGATGACTTCTTTCTGTCTAAGCTCACATAATCGCATGAATTACCACTTTTATAAAAGATATGCAAAATTTATCTGAAATATACAGGTGCATTTCTTGACATTGTTCGAAAAAATAAAGTATAATTATTTCATTAAAAGGGGAAAGAGGGGAAAATACTGTGAGATGCCCGTTTTGTAATCAGGATAACAGCAAGGTTGTAGACTCCCGACCGGTAGATGATACAAATTCAATCCGGAGACGGCGAATGTGTGAATCCTGTGGAAAAAGATTTACGACATACGAAAAAGTTGAAACTATTCCATTGAGTGTCATTAAGAAGGATCAGACACGTGAACAGTATGACCGTTCCAAGATTCAGGGCGGAATTCTGCGTGCCTGCTATAAGAGACCGATTCCGGTGGAAAAGATCGAGTCGCTGATGGATTCTATAGAGGGAGATATTTTTGACACAGCAGACAAAGAAATTTCCAGTACCCGCATTGGTGAGATTGTCATGGAACATCTGAAGGACCTGGATGCAGTTGCTTATGTTCGCTTTGCTTCTGTCTACAGAGAATTCAAGGATGTCAGTACATTTATGGATGAACTGAAGAAATTTATGGAACCATAAAGAAAACATGAAAAATATAAAAAGGCGCTTCGGATCAGAAATCCGGAACGCCTTTTGGATTATACTTACGAATGAACAGGAGATTAAACAATACCCTGGGCCATCATTGCATCTACAACCTTTTCGAAACCTGCAATGTTAGCACCAACAACGAAGTTGTCCGGCATATCATAACGTTTTGCAGCATCGCTGATCTTAGCATAGATGTCAACCATGATCTGATGAAGTTTGGCATCAACTTCTTCGGATGTCCAGGAAAGTCTCTGAGAGTTCTGGCTCATTTCCAGTGCGGAAGTAGCAACACCACCTGCATTGGATGCTTTTCCAGGAAGGAAGAGAACACCGTTTGCCATAGCGTAGTCTGTAGCTTCTCTTGTAGTAGGCATGTTTGCACCTTCTACGATATATTTGCATCCGTTTGCAATCAGAGTTTTTACACCATCAAGGTCAAGTTCGTTCTGAGTTGCGCATGGAAGATATACATCACATTTGATGTTCCAGATGCCAACACCTTCTGTGTAAGTAGCACCTTCTACACGGTCAGCGTATTCTTTGATACGTCCACGTTTTACTTCTTTGATATCTTTGACAATGTCAAGGTTGATTCCGTTTGGATCATGGATATATCCGTTAGAGTCGCACATTGCAACAACCTTTGCACCAAGCTGAGTAGCTTTCTGCACTGCATAGATTGCAACATTACCGGAACCTGTAACAACAACAGTTTTTCCGTCAAGAGAATCGTTGTGGTCTTTCATCAGTTCGTTCAGAATATATACAACACCGTATCCGGTAGCTTCTGTACGGATCAGGGAACCACCATAGGTAAGTCCTTTACCTGTCAGAACGCCTTCATAAAGATCACGAACACGTTTGTACTGTCCGAAGAGATATCCAATCTCACGTCCGCCAACACCGATGTCACCAGCCGGTACGTCTGTGTCTGCGCCGATGTATTTGCAGAGTTCTGTCATAAAGCTCTGGCAGAATGCCATAACTTCTCTGTCAGATTTGCCCTTAGGATCGAAGTTGGAACCACCTTTACCGCCACCGATCGGGAGACCTGTAAGGGAGTTTTTGAAAACCTGTTCGAAGCCGAGAAATTTAAGAATGCTCTGGTTTACTGTCGGATGGAAACGAAGACCACCCTTGTAAGGTCCGATTGCACTGTTGAACTGTACACGGTATCCTTTGTTTACCTGTACTTTGCCGTTGTCATCTACCCACGGAACACGGAAAGAAATGATTCTTTCTGGCTCTACCAGACGTTCCAGAACGGAAAGACTGCGGTATTTTTCTTCATTTTTGTCGATAACAACTTTCAGAGAATCCAGTACTTCTTTGACTGCCTGATGGAATTCTGGTTCGCCAGGATTCTGTGCAACGACTCTTTCATAAACTTCTTCTGTGTAAGACATGTTGATTTCCTCCTCATTCGTTTTATGAATTATGTCTATCTGTCTAAGACATTTGTCCAGGGACTATTATACACAAAAGTGGTAAAGTTGAAAAGGGTATCATAAAATTTTCAAAAAATTTATTAAGACATACTAAAAATAATTTATATGATTTTATGATACGAGTTGTGGAGAATTTTACCTTGCGAAATTGAGCGGAATGTGAGATTATAGTACAATACGAGTTACTGAATATAGGATTCCAGTGACCGATATGAATAAAAAATTCACGGAGAGGAGTGAAAAAATGAGAACATTTGACAAATCAACAAAGCTCGATAATGTACTGTATGATGTGAGAGGACCGGTGGTTGATGAGGCGGCCAGAATGGAAGAGGAAGGCAAAGAAATTCTGAAACTGAATATCGGAAACCCGTATCCGTTCGGATTCTCAGCTCCTCAGGAAGTGATTCTGGATATGCTGAGCAATATCCGTACATCTCAGGGATATTCCGATTCCAAGGGAATCTTTTCTGCACGTAAGGCAATCATGCAGTATGCGCAGCTTCGTAATATTCCAAATGTTTCCATGAATGATATATATACTGGAAATGGTGTAAGTGAGCTGATTAATCTCTGTATGCAGGCACTTCTGGATAATGGAGATGAGATTCTGATCCCGGCACCGGACTATCCGCTCTGGACGGCTACAGCTACACTGGCCGGGGGAAACGTTGTCCATTACGTCTGCGATGAACAGTCAGACTGGTATCCTGATATCGATGATATCAGAAGCAAGATCACAGATAAGACAAAAGCAATCGTCATCATCAATCCGAATAACCCGACAGGTGCAGTATATCCCAAAGAAATTCTTGAACAGATCGTTCAGATCGCAAGAGAAAAAGAACTGATCATTTTTTCGGATGAGATTTATGACCGCCTGGTTATGGACGGATATGAGCATACATCCATTGCCTCTCTGGCACCGGATGTTTTCTGTGTTACATTTTCCGGATTGTCCAAATCCCACATGATCGCTGGATTCCGTATCGGATGGATGATCTTAAGTGGAGCAAAGGACAAGGCAAAAGGCTATATAGAAGGAATCAAGATGCTTTCCTCTATGAGACTTTGTTCCAATGTGCCGGCACAGTCGATCGTGCAGACAGCACTTGGTGGATACCAGAGTGTCACAGAGTATATCAAACCGGGTGGAAGAGTTTATGAGCAGAGAGAGTGCATCTATAATGCACTGAAAGATATCCCGGGAATTTCTGTAGTAAAACCTCATGCTGCTTTCTATATCTTCCCGAAGATCGATACCGAGAAGTTCAATATTACAAATGATGAACAGTTTGCACTTGATTTCCTGCATGAGAAACAGGTACTGATCGTTCCGGGCAAAGGCTTTAACTGGATGAAACCAGATCATTTCAGAATTGTTTATCTTCCAAATATAAGACAGCTTGAGAAGTCAATGGAAAAACTTAGAGAATTTCTGCGCACATATCAGCAGAGATAACTGGACTGAAATGACAGGAAATGTTATACTTATTTTAGATTAGAGATTTATTTTGAGGAGGGCCTGCGGGAAAAAGAAGCATAAGTCGAAAGGAGTATCATGCATGACAGGATTTAACACAAAAGTAACACCGGAAATTGAAAATCTGACACAGATGTGCGTAGATCATTCCAGTATGGATGTGTCACTTTATGGAAAGTACGATGTAAAAAGAGGACTTCGAGACATCAATGGTAAAGGCGTTCTGGCCGGGTTGACACAGATATCCAATGTACAGGCGGTTAAAGTTATTGATGGGAAAGAAGTTCCCTGTGCAGGAAGTCTTTATTACCGAGGGTATAATATCAAAGATCTGACGGCGGGTTTTGTCAATGATAATCGGTTTGGATTTGAAGAGACGACCTACCTGCTTTTGTTTGGTAAACTTCCAAGTGCAAAAGAACTTGCAGATTTCCAGGCTTTGCTGGCAGCCCAGCGTTCATTACCAAGAAATTTTGTGCGTGATGTTATCATGAAAGCACCGGGACGTGATATTATGAATGCGCTTTCACGAAGCGTGCTTACTTTATATTCCTATGATAATAATCCAGATGATATTTCACTTCCGAATGTACTAAGACAGTGCCTGAACCTGATCAGTGAATTTCCGCTGCTTTCCGTATATGGATATCAGGCATACAGTCATTATGTGAGAGGTAAGAGTCTTTATATCCACAATCCGAAGAAAGAACTTTCTACAGCTGAGAATATTCTTCGGATGCTCAGACCAGATAAAAAATATACAGATTTGGAAGCGAAGATCCTTGATCTGGCATTGATACTTCATATGGAACATGGTGGTGGTAACAACTCTACATTTACAACACATGTTGTTTCATCATCCGGAACGGATACATATTCTGCAATTGCTGCTGCACTCGGCTCACTGAAAGGCCCGAAACATGGCGGTGCGAATATCAAGGTTATTCAGATGTTCCAGGATATGAAGAAAGAAGTCCGTGACTGGGAAGATGAAGAGGAAGTTCGTGCATATCTGAAACACCTTCTTCATAAAGAAGCATTGACAGACGTGGCCTGATCTATGGTATGGGACATGCAATTTATTCTGTTTCCGATCCGAGAGCAGAAGTTCTTAAGGGATTTGTAGAAAGCCTCGCAAAAGAAAAAGGACGTATGAAAGATTATCGTCTGTATTCCATGGTTGAATGGATGGCTCCACAGGTGATTGCAGAAGAACGCCGTATTTATAAGGGTGTCAGCGCCAATGTTGATTTTTACAGTGGATTTGTATACAGCATGTTGGATCTTCCACTGGAACTCTATACACCGATGTTTGCGTGGCACGTATTGTTGGATGGAGTGCGCATCGAATGGAAGAGTTGATCAATACAGATAAGATCATCCGCCCGGCATATAAGAATGTTCTGCCTGAGGCAGAATATATTCCTCTCAGCGAGAGATAAGATCAGACAACAGAGGAGAAAATAATGTTTCGATGTTTTTTCCAGATGAATATCTGGATTCTGCGTATGTGATAGATTATGACCGCCTTTACCGCGAAGGGTACCGCGGTCTGATCTATGACATTGATAATACACTTGTGCCTCACGGGGCACCGGCAGATGAGCGGGCAATTGCACTTTTTGCACATTTGAGAGAACTTGGATTTGGCTATTGTCTGTTGTCAAACAATCAGATTGAGCGGGTTTCCTCATTTGCAGATGCGATTGGCGCACAGTTTATTGAGAATGCGCACAAGCCATCTGTACGTAATTATAAGAAAGCAATGGAACTTCTTGGAACAGACACAGGAAATACCATTTTTATAGGAGATCAGCTTTTCACAGATGTATATGGGGCCAAAAGAAGCGGCATCCGTAATATTCTGGTGAAGCCGATTCATCCAAAAGAAGAAATTCAGATTGTGCTCAAACGTTATCTGGAAAAAATAGTATTACATTTTTACAAAAAGGAGGAGGGGATTTCATGAACCACGTGGTGATCATTGGGTTTATGGGTTCGGGAAAAACGAGAGTTGAAAGCAGCTTTCCAAAGACTTGGGATTACCATTTGTTGATCTGGAGAAGATCATTACAAAGAGGATGAATCTTTCTGCAAGAGAGATATTCGAGAGATTCGGAGAGCCGTATTACCGTGCATTGGAGACTCTGGCACTGAAACAGCTGATTCAGGATTCAGAGCGCAAGGTGATTTCACTTGGAGCAGGTCTTCCACTGCAGGAACAGAACGAAAAATATCTCAGAGAACTTGGTACAGTTGTTTATCTGAAAGGATCACTGGCAACGCTCAAGAAACGTCTGGAGGGATCCAAAAAGATCCGATGCTGGATGGGGAAGACAGAGATGACAAGATCAAGAAACTTCTGAAACAGAGAGATCCGGTATATCAGAAGTTTGCTGATATTCAGGTAACGACAGGAGAAGTGCCTTTTGAGGAGCTTATTAAAGAAATTGAAGAGAAATTGGCTTCTTATGAAAAAAAGTAGTTGAAAAACTTCCTGTATATTATAGAATAACTGGTAGCGAACACAAAACGAAGGAGGATAATAAAATGATTTCTGCAGGTGATTTCAGAAACGGTGTCACAATCGAAATTGAAGGAAACGTATGTCAGATCGTTGAATTCCAGCATGTAAAACCTGGAAAAGGCGCTGCGTTCGTAAGAACAAAATATAAAAACATTATCACAGGAGCTGTACTGGAAAAATCTTTCCGTCCTACAGAGAAATTCCCACAGGCTCGTATCGACCGTGTGGACATGAGTTATCTGTACAATGATGGAGACCTTTACAACTTCATGAATACAGAAACATATGATCAGGTTGCACTTACAAAAGAACAGGTTGGAGATTCTCTCAAATTCGTTAAAGAGAACGAAGTTGTTAAAGTTTGTTCCTGGAATGGAAATGTATATGCAATCGAGCCGCCTCTGTTTGTAGAACTTGAAGTTATCGAGACAGAGCCAGGATTTGCTGGAAACACAGCACAGGGTGCTACAAAACCTGCAACTGTTGAAACAGGTGCTCAGGTAATGGTTCCGCTGTTCGTTAACCAGGGAGATAAACTGAAAATCGATACAAGAACAGGTGAATATCTGTCTCGTGTATAATTAATAGGATGAATAGTTGCTGCGAACGTAGTGAGCAGTAGCAAGTTAAGATACCACCGGAGAGATTCGGTGGTATTTTTTACTGTGCTGATTCGTGGAAAAGCAAAGAAAAAGAGCAAAAAGTGAGAAATCGTTGCCGAAAATAGAATTTTGGTTAAAATAGAAATGGAGGACATGATATGGAGTACAGAACACTTGGAAAAACAGGATTGAAGATTTCACGTATGGGATTCGGAGGCATTCCGATTCAGAAAATCGATGAAGAAGGGACAAAGAAGCTTCTTCATGCAATGGCAGAAAAAGGAATCAACTATATTGATTCCGCGAGAGGATACACAGTCAGTGAACGGTATATCGGTTATGGGCTGGAGGGAATTCGTGATAAATTGTACTTGCGACAAAATCCATGGCAAGAACAAAAGAAGCAATGGCGGCAGATATTGAGACAAGTCTGAATAACTTCCGCACAGACTATATTGATCTGTATCAGGTACATAATCCAAGCATGGAACAGCTAGATCAGGTTATTGGAGAGGGCGGTGCACTGGAGGCGCTTATAGAAGCCAAAGCAGCTGGAAAAATCGGACACATTGGACTGACTGCGCATTCCACTGCTGTTTTTGAGCGTGCATTGGAGCTGGATTGGGTAGAAACAATTATGTTTCCATATAATATTGTAGAGCAGCAGGGCGCTGAACTGATTCGCAAATGTGCTGAAAAAATATCGGATTTATTGATATGAAACCACTTGCCGGTGGCGCAATCGAAGATGGTACACTTGCACTTCGCTATGTCTGTTCCAATCCGGATGTGACTGTTGTGATTCCAGGAATGGCAGAGATCCGTGAACTGGACGAAAATATGGCAGCCTGCTCTGATTCTACACCTCTTACAGAGGAAGAACTCAAGAAGATGGAGGAGGTTCGCGCGCAGCTTGGAAATGATTTCTGTCGTCGCTGCAATTACTGTGCACCATGTACCGTAGGTATCAATATCCCAAGTGTATTTCTCTTTGCCGGTTATCTGCAGAGATATGATCTGGCAGACTGGGCGAAAGAACGCTACAGCACGCTGAAAGTAAAAGCTTCTGCATGCATTGGCTGTGGCAAATGTGAGCAAGATGTCCATATCATCTGCCAATCAGAGAAAAATTAAAGGTATGCGCGAAAGATATGGGAGAATAAACATGTTCAAAGATATTGTAAAAGCAAGCAGAAGCTACAGAGGATATGATGAATCTTATCGCTTCAGCAGAGAAGAGTTGGAAGACTTCGTGGACTGCGCGCGTTTTGCACCGTCCACGTGAACGCCAGCCATTTCGTTATTATCTGGCATGGGAGAATGAAGAAGTAGACCGAATCCAGAAACTGACAAACTGGGCGCGGGCGCTTCCGCAGATGCAGCTTCCTCATCCGGGCATGTGCCCGACAGGATTTATCATCATCTGCCAGGATCTGAACCTTGGAGCTTCCATCCCTAGATACCAGAAAGATGTCGGAATTGTGGCACAGACCATGCTTTTGGCGGCAGCTGAACGTGGACTTGGCGGTTGCATGATTGGAAACTACAATGCCGATTCCGTCAAAAAGAACTGCACCTCGCCGAAAATCTCGCTCCGGTGCTGATCGTGGCATTTGGCAAGCCGGCAGAAAAATTGTGATCAAAGAAATCGAGGAAGGCGAGAACATTGCCTATTACCGCGATGAGAACGATGTACATTACGTACCCAAAAGAAAACTGGAAGACATTATAATAAAGAAATAAAGAATTCCCAATACCATACTTTATTTCCTAAAGTGCGAAGCATGACTACACCCCATCAATTAAAACTGAAGAGAGAATCTGGATATAACCACTACGGGTACAGATGCATCTGCAAGAGTTCGTAGAAATACTTGGGATGTATCCTTAGTTATCAGAACCGCAAATAGCTAAAAATTGACATTAATCAAACATTTATATAAAAAACTGCTGTAATATCGGCAGTTTTGTACTTTATTTGACTTGTTGAGACAAATGCAGTGTGCTATAATAGAAAAAGTTTGTTACTCATAATAAAAGAACAAGGGTAATAAAAGATTTAAACTCAGGAGGCGAATAAAGTGAAATATTTAAGACAGTTTGGAATCATTCTGGCTGTGACCTGCGCGGGGGAGATTATGAAATATTTTATCCCGCTTCCAATACCGGGTAGTATTTATGGACTGATTCTGATGTTTGTGCTTCTGCTTGCAAAAGTGATCAAGGTAGAACACGTAAAAGAAACAGGAGAATTTCTGATTGAGATCATGCCGCTTATGTTTATCCCGGCAGGTGTAGGACTTGTTACGTCCTGGAGTCAGTTGCAGTCTTTCCTGGTGCCACTTCTTGTAATAACAGTAGTATCTACATTTGTAGTTATGATTGTGACAGGAAAAGTGACAGATTTCTTAATTTCAAGAAAAGGAGAGAAGAAGAATGGATAATCTGATTTTGAGTTCTGCAACAGTTGGAATCGTGATCAGCCTGCTGGCTTATGAGATCGGCCTGGCTGCTCAGCGCAAATGGAAACTGGCAGTTTTAAATCCATTGTTGATTTCCATCATACTTGTAATTGCGTTTCTGGTAGTATTTCATGTGGATTATGAAAGTTACAATATGAGTGCCAAATATCTGAGCTATCTTCTGACACCGGCAACGGTCTGTCTGGCTATACCTCTTTATCTTCAGCTGGATCTGTTGAAGAAAAATATAGTAGCGATTCTTGTTGGTGTATTTTCCGGAGTGCTCGCAAGTCTTGGAACCGTACTTGCAATGTCAGTCGTATTCGGTCTGAACCATAAAGAATATGTAACGATGCTTCCAAAATCTATTACTACAGCGATCGGTATGGGAGTATCTGAGGAACTTGGCGGATATGTGACAATTTCTGTTGCGGTGATCATCATTACAGGAGTACTTGGAAATATGGCAGCAGAATTTATCTGTAAGCTTTTCCGTATTAAGAGCCCGATTTCCAGAGCCTTGCAATCGGCACGGCATCCCATGCAGTAGGAACTGCGAGAGCAATGGAACTGGGTGAAGTCGAGGGAGCAATGAGCAGTCTTGCTATCGTCTGAGCATCGATCGATGTACAGCTACGTACGTCTGAGCATCGATCGATGTACAGCTACGTACGTCTGACATCGATCGATGTACAGCTACGTACGTCTAGCATCGATCGATGTCAGCTACGTACTCTGGAGCATCGACGATGAACAGCTACGTACGTACATGATCATGTTCAGCTAGACGTCTTGAGCACCATCGGATACACACTATCGCATTGATAGTACAGCTTCGAC
>ENA-OQDF01000103-OQDF01000103.1-human-gut-metagenome-genome-assembly--contig:-NODE-103-length-29166-cov-5.279899_pt1 | contig 29166 bp, 36 predicted proteins | sample MGYA00242769_ERZ504597 | MGnify/ENA primary metagenome ERZ504597 (study PRJEB26092, sample SAMD00036305) | human gut metagenome | host: Homo sapiens | study: EMG produced TPA metagenomics assembly of...
CCTCGGCAGAGCGCACGAGCCCCGTAGGGGATACCACCGCCCGATTTATCGGGTGGTGAGTAAGTGCGCCCTTCGGGAGTAGAACTTGTGTATTTACATTCCTCTTAGCCGGAGCATCAGCTCCCGCTTTAGGTATCTAAATCCATTTCTTTAATATGTGGAGCAATGCTTTCCAGAATCGCTCCTTCTTGAATCAATCTGCGTGTTCTGGCATTACGTTCCTTTTTACGGTTTCTTGCTTCGATTTCTTCCAGTCTGTGTTTTGCCTGTAAAAGCACTTTTTCTTCTGGTGTCATAATTCTTTTATTTGCCATATCTGGCACCTCCTTTTTATGCCCGTATCCGGGCGATTTAGTTTTAAAATCTTGTGGTTTAGTACTATAGTTTTAGATAACTGACAGTGGCATGTCTCTGGTGATAAATAAGAAAAGAAGTAGTACTACTGTCAGTGAAAAATAGTTATTGTGCGATGCTGCTTTGTTTCAACTCTGGTTTGAAGTGTGATTATCTAACAGAATTTTTTTCGTTTTTTTTAAATTAGCTGTTGCATTGTCCTGACGGATATTCCGGTTATTGATACGGATGGGAACACATCTCTCCAGAATCCGGTCATAAATTCGCTTGTGTGCGATATCAGCGGCGTTATTCAGCTCTGATAAAGTGAGATTGGTTGTTATGATCAGGGGCTTTTTACTGCGGTAACGGCTGTCAATCACATTGAATACCTGTTCCAGTGCAAAGTCAGAGTTCCGTTCAATTCCGAGGTCATCAATGATCAGAAGGCTGTAGCGGTTTAAGCTGTGGATGAACTGATTCCTGTCTTCAAAATGCATTCCGGTAAGGGTATTCAGAATCCGGGAAAAGTTGGTCATCAGTACCGGGACGCCTTTTTCCAGAAGGGCATTGGCAATGCAGCCTGCAAAGAAAGATTTTCCAGTACCGACATCGCCCCAGATGAGAAGTCCGGAAGCGTTTGCTTTCATCTCTTCCCAGTTACTTACATAATTGTGTGCAAGTTTCATTTCCGGATTGCTGCCGTTATCTTTGGCAAAGGTGTAGTCATAAAGTGATTTGTCCTGTAAGCCGCTGGTTTTGAGATGCTCTATTTCCATTTGCTTTTCATGAAGTTTTCTCTGGGCTTCCTCCTGTTCAAAGATCTCCTGCTGGCACTTACAGCGGATGGAAGGAATAAGAACCTTTCCCTGTAATTCATGCCTGCACTGTCTTGGCGTATTGCATTTGGAACAGTAGATCAGGTGATTTGTTTCGTTAAAATATTCATCAGACTGAAGCTCTCTGTTTGGTGTGATAGCTGTTGGTTTTTCTGTAAATGTTGTCATAATGTTTCGTATTCCTCACTTTCATAATTTCGTTGCCGGGAAACAGGATGATCCTGTCTTGCCCAACGGATGATGGTAGCTGCATGGTTTTGGTATTGCTTTCCGGTAGAAGCCATATAACCGGATAAGCGTTCCATATAGTCCTGCCAGTCAGGGATTGTCTGCCGGATATTTTCCAGCTCCGTCTCTGACAGAAAAACATTTTGAAATGTTCCATAGGGTGAGCGTGGCTCTTTACTCCCTCTTATTGTTAAATGGTTCTTTTTTATCTCTTTCTTATTACTGGACAGTTTTCTGTCTGTATCAGGGAAAGAATCCTGTCTGTCAATAGGACAGTTTTCTGTCTGTCTTGAGGAAAGAATTCTGTCTGTATTGCTGAGGGTTTCTTTCGGGATTTTTACATAGATCCGATTAGGGTGTCCGGGTCCCTGCCGTTTTCGGAAGATAAGCTCTTGTTTTTCCAGTACTGCCAGAGCAGTTTTCACCGTCATCTGGCTTTTGTGGAGAACTTCTGCCAGTGCTTCAATCGTAAAGTAGAGGAACACATGACCATTTGTATCTGACCAGCCTCATTTTTCTGGGAAAGCCTTGCACGGTCGAGCAGGATCATATAAAGCATTTTGGCAGTTTCGTTTATTTCCATGTCCAGAAGAAAACGGGGAAACATCATATAAGATGGCAGGCTTGTGTCTGCTGTCAGAAAGTCCGTCATGTGTTCACCTCCAATCACAATGGTTTATTCTCCAAGAAAATCCCAGTCTATATCACGATCCGGCTGTTCTTTTTCAGGAGCTGGAAAGGGCATCCTGATGGGGGATTCCCTTTCCAACATGCCTGCAGTCAGCCCGGACAGAAAAATCGGCAATGACTGTTTCAGGCTGTGTTCTACTGCTTCTACAATCTGTTTCACAAAAAGTTCTTCCCGTTCCCTTGTTTCCAGATAGGGATCAGCCTGAGTGCGGTAGTAGCGGTCAAAATAATCGACCAGTGCAAGGGAGATTACCTGGCTGTAAGATTTAAAATTCTGTCTGTCCATCGTCTGTAAATATTCCCAGGCTCTCCGCTGCTGGTCTTTGTCCAGATTAAATCGCAGGTTTGTGTTGCGGATATGGTTCTGCATGGCTTATCCCCTCCTTTTCAGGCTCATATAAGCCAGAGATTCATAACCTTTGGCAGTGGCACAGATATCATCAAGGATGGTAACTCGTGATTTGTCATACGCTCCAAAGTTACGGATCAGGCATCCACCGCCTCCGACCACATACAGGCGCATCAGGCCAGGATTGTATTCATATTTGCGGAGCGTGGCAAAAATATCTGTGACATACTGTCTGGCAACAGCAGTAATACAATCCAGATAAGACGCTGAAATGTCAGCGGTTCCAAACCGCAGAATCTGCTCTACGGTAGATTCTTCAATCTTTACTCCGAAGTTGTCCAGAACAGCGTTTTTAGCGGCAATCATGCATTGGTTTACGCCAAACTTTTCTGTCCAGCACCGGCTTTCCTGTGCTTTCTTATTATTGATATACAGAATGTTCATGGTTCCGTTGCCGATATCTGCAAGAAGATTTGTCCCCTTGAAATCTCCAAGTCGGTTTACGATAGCCGGATATCCCTGCGGGTAAAGGCTGCATCCCACAAAACGGAGATGATACTCTTTGCTGTTAAATCGGTAATGGACTTCTGGATTCTGGAGCAGATAGGAACGGAAATCTTCTCTCTGGTTTCTGATCCATGTCAGAGGAAGCCCGGCAGCCAGATGAACGTCTGCTTCACGGATGGAAAAGACATTCAGTTCCCTTGCAATCGCCATGAGAGTTAGAAGATAATATTCTTCGTCCATAGCTTTATCTGGGATAAATTCTTTGTGTCCTTCGCCAATCCGGTAGTAAATGCCGTTATATTCCAGAATATTCCCGGTGAAGATGGGTTCTGTTTCATAGGCTTTGATTCCGTTGGTGTGACGGTATTTGCTGTTTTCATGTTGCCGTAGCCGTGATCTACAGCAATGATTTTTGTGTTTCTGAGTTCTCGCATAAAAAACACCTCCATTTTCGTATTGATTAATTCAGCAGGCTGTACCGGTGTGGTACTGCTTTGCTGTGAGATAAGCATACGAAAGTTGGAGGAAAAAGACATTGAGGGAAAATTGAGTTGGAATTGAAAAATAGGATATAATTTTGTAAAATAGAGCAATTTCTTTAGTTTTTTATAGCCCTGCATTTTTTTGTTATAAACGTTCATTAAATGTTGACATGTTATTATATAAATGGTAAAATTGTACAATAAAATGTGGAAAGTTGGATGGAATTTATTGAATTATAATAAAACTAATCGTACTTAACTGGCGGCTTATGTATTTGTAGAACTTAGAATAATAGAAAATTTAAAATATTATCAATTTTTACAGCTGTTGCAATGCTTTCAGTAGGAACAACAGTTTTTGCAAGTCCTTAACTGTTGTTTGATAAGGAGTGTAGTTTTATACAAATAGTGATATTATTGCAAAAAACTAGGATTTTATAAAAATAAAAAATCAAGTCTATAGCTGTTTGAAGTGAGGAGAAAAGCGTATGAGAAATGTGTTGGCAACGGACATAAAAAACAATATTCGAAGCATTCGCTTTATTTTGGGGATTTTTCTAATCGTTTCGGCTACCCTGATGTCTGAGCATGAGATGTTGCAGAAGATCATAAATGCAGGCGGATCTGCAGAAGGACCAGGCTGGTTCGTAGCATACACCTATTGTATGAACAGCGTTAATATGCTTCTGTTTGTTCCCATTGCCGTTGCTTTTGCGGGTGGAGAGAATACGGAGGCTGAGCTGCACAGTCGTTTTTTTCTGTTCAGTTATATCCGTTCAGGGAGAAAACAGTATCTCGTAGGAAAAGCAGCAGGATTGTTGGTCTCCGGAGGTTTGACAGCTTTTTTAGCCATGGTGTTCCTTCTTGTAATCTGTATACTGAGGTTCGGTCAGTATCCTTCTCTGATTGACGGAAATTATGAGATGGCAGTGCTTGTGGGCAGAACGGCGGTAAGCTTTCTGAGATTGTTTTTAAATGGCGCTTTTTGGGCGCTAATTGGCGGTACGTCGGCTGTCATAACAAAAAATCGCTATATGTCCTATGCCGTTCCTTTTATTCTTTATTATGTCCTGACCGTATTTCAGGAGCGTTACTATCAAAAAGCATTCTTTCTGAGTCCCCGCTATTGGGCGGCGTCTATTTACTACAATGATATCTTCTGCATTGCTATATTAGCGGTTGGAAGTTTTTTAACGGCACTGATCTTTATGTGCGCAATAGAAAGAAGGTTGCGGTATGCGTGATATTAAACAGGCTTTTTGGATTGCAGGCCAGAATTTCTATGGATGGAAAAAAGTCCGAGGATCTGGATGACCTTTATTTTGGCAGCTATATTATGTCTGATGCTGTCGGATCAGATTATTTCCCATGCGATAAAATATGAGACAATCCTTCAGGTATTCGAGCCGTTTATTTGGACATATGGGGATGCATCCTCTGTTATGCTGTCCTCCCTGCTTTTAATCCTGCTCTTTGCGGACATGCCATTTATCAGTCAGGCAACTCCGTATTGGCTTGTACGCACAAAACGGAAGATATGGCTTGCGGGTCAGATTATCTATGTGATCCTGGCGACTGTGATCTATAATATTTTTTGGCTGTGATGCTTGGAATTATGGGAGCTCCCTTTTCCTTTACGGGAAATGTGTGGAGCGAAACAGCGGCAATGTTGGGCTATGGCGGTGGGGAGAGCATAACCGTTCCTGTTTCCATAAAAACAATGGAAAGCTCAACTCCTTATATGTGCGCAGCAATAGTGTTTGGACTTGTACTTTTATATACTCTTTTTATCGCAGTTCTCATGTTGTTTTTAAATCTGGCTGCGGGAAATATGGCAGGGGTGATCGGTGCTTTTGCAGTCAGTCTGTATGGGCTCCTGCTGAACCCAGATGTTTTCCGGAAACTGTTTCATTTTACAGAAAGTCAGGAATATAGGGCGAACGTGTTCTGCGGCTGGCTGTCTCCGTTGAACCAAGCTACCTTTCCCATGCACAGCTTTGGTTATGATTACCTGCCAGGGATCGGGATGAGCATGTTCATATTTGCAATATTAATCATAGCGCTGATCGGCTTGTCAGCCGTCCGAATTAAGGGCTATAATTTCTCTTTTACGCAGACAAACGAATAAATGGAGGGCAAAATGGAATATGCAATCAGGTTGAAGGGACTGACAAAATCCTTTCAAAAAGAAAAAGTATTAAAGAACATTACCCATGATTTTGAAAAAGGAAGATTCATGGATTATGGGGTTTAACGGTTCAGGGAAAACCGTAATGTTTAAATGCATCTGTGGATTTTTACAACCTGAGAGCGGCACAGTGCTCGTAGGGGGAAAACAGATCGGGAAGGAGCTGGACTTTCCAGATTCCGTAGGCATTATCATTGAAAACCCTGGCTTCTTTCTGGATCTCAGCGGTTTTGCGAATTTAAAGAGACTGGCGTCTCTGAAACACCGTATTTCCGATGACGATGTGAGGGCGACGATGCGTGCCTAGGGCTTGATCCTCTGTCTAAAAAGAAGGTAGGACAGTATTCTCTTGGAATGCGTGAACGTCTTGGTATCGCACAGGCAATCATGGAAGATCCGGAGCTTTTGATATTGGACGAGCCTTTTAATGGTCTGGACAAGCAGGGGGCAGGAGAGGTCTGCGAGCTTTTGCGGGGATTAAAGGAACGAGGGAAGACTATTCTTATCGCAGCACATAACATGCTGGAGATCGAATGGCTCTGCGATACGATCTGTGAGATGGATGCAGGTGTTCTGACGCAGATAAAATAAAAATACGGGGGAAAGAATATGGGAAAGGTATTAATTAAATGCATTCAAACACCAATGCAGAAATATTTTTATGATCGTTCTTTGGATTCTGTAGTTATGGTGAATGATGAAGAATATCAGATATTAAAAACTGTGGAAAAGACAAAATTGGTTCCTGATGGAGTGTTAAGACGGTTTGTGAAAAGCGGATTATTGCGTGAGACTGCGATAGAAGAAATTGAGCATCCTGAGACAGAAAACTTACATTTGTTGGCAGAACATTATATGGGCAATCTGATTTTGCAGGTAACTCAGCAGTGTAATTTGAGATGCAAATATTGTGCATATTCTGGAAACTACTATAATCGTTCCCATACGTCAAATAGGATGGATTTCGAGACAGCCAAAAAAGCAATAGACTTTTATTTGAAAAGAAGCGAAAAAGCGGATCAACTTGCATTATCATTTTATGGGGGTGAGCCTCTTCTGGAATTTGAATTGATTAAGAAATGTGTTTCCTATATTTTACAACGTAAAGGGGATAAAAAATTCTTTTTACTATGACGACTAATGGGACTTTAATGACAGAAGATGTCATAGAATTTTTGGTAAAATATGAGTTTAATCTTATGATTAGCCTTGATGGTGATAAGAAAAGTCACGATATAAATCGAAGATTTAAAACAGGAAAAGGTTCATTTGACATTATTTTAGAAAATTTGAGTAGACTGAAAGCTTACAATGAAGAGTACTATTCAAAAGTTTTGTTTAATTGTGTTATTAGTTCTTCATCAGATCTTGAAAATATATATCGATTTTATTCGGAAGAAGAGCTGTTTGAAGCAGGGACAGTGAATTTCAATTATGTAAATCCAGTTGGTTTAAAAGATGAGACATTGTCGCGCATAACACAAAAAATTTCAGAGTACATCGACTAGCATATATAAAGATGATTTTATCTGTATTAGAGAAGCGAAAATGGGATGCACAAAGTCGATTGTTGCGAAGAGAACTGCAAGATATTGAGTTATTATATGAACAGCTACATAGTCATGTTGCTGAAGGCAAAAAACACATCATGGTGGTCCATGCATTCCTGCAGTTAGAAGACTATTTGTGGATACAAAAGGTGAATTTTTCCATGTGAAAGAGTTTCGGAAGAAGATTCAGAAATGTGCATCGGAAGTTTGGATTCGGGATTTGATTTTGATAAAATGAGTTTCCTACTTAACCATGGTAAGATGATTAAAGAAAAATGTTTAGGATGTTGGAATTTGAGAATGTGTGCATATTGTTTGGCGCAAATTCCAAAAGATAATCAGATATTAACAGAAAATATGTTGCTACAGCAATGTGAAAACTCAAAAGAAAGTACACTTTTATTGCTATATAAATTGTGTATACTTGTTGAGTTTGGATATAAAGGAAATGAAAATTTGCAAGTATTAAAATAAAGGAGTGCATATGGAAAAATTAGTTGTGTTTCCATTAAATAATGACACAGAAATACTTATCAAGGGATTGAAAGAAAACAAATTATATCAGGTGGTTGCGGTATCCAGCTATATAGAAGATAGGAGTAGGCTTGAACTATTACAAAAGAAGAGCTCGATATATTGTAGTACAGAATTTGAAGAATGTCTTACTCGAGCTGATGCTATTGTTTTTTCAGAAAATACAATGGGATATAGTTATGACGGATACCAAAAAAGAGTGCAAATGGCATTAGACTCAGGGAAAAAGATTTATGCTGGTTTAGCACTGCTAGATAAGATTCAAATTGACAGAGATAAAGTATGTATATTACAGGAAAGTGAATTGTCAGATGAAGTTGTTTCGCCAAATAAAAAAGAAATAGATATTCCGGTAATATCAGTCATGGGATTGGGCGAAAATTGCGATAAATTCCAATTGCAAGTGAAGATTAAAAAGGTGATTGAAAAACAGGGGTATCGTGTACTGGCACTTTGCTCTAACGTTCTCGGTGGATTTTTAGGAATGGAAAATCTTCCTGGCTTTCTATATTCAAAATTCATGTCTTATCCAGAAAAGATTATTGCTTTAAATCATTGGATACATACAAAAGTAAAACAACAGGAGTACGATGTGATTCTTGTGGGTTGCCCTGGTGGTGTTTCGAAATTTGAAAAATATGAAACAAATTATTTTGGCGAGTTACCTCTGATTATTTCAAACGCATTGGATGTAGATATAGGCTTTTTGGCTTTGTATAGGTATACTGATTTGAATTATACTGTATTAAAAAATATAAGCGATTTTGTTCTAAGAAAATATAATACACCAGTGAAAGAATATATTCTTTCACGACAATTTTATAAGGCGGATCATGAATGGAAAAAGATACGGTATTATACCATGGAGGATATGAATGAAAAACCAGCGATACCTGAAAATTCTGAATATCAAGTCCTTGATATATTTGATGATACTAAAATTGAAAAAGAAATTTTGAAAATTTTGGAAGAACTTGCAAATAATATTTTTGTAATATAAGTGAGGAGATAGGATGGAAGAGCTAATTAAAAATGTGATATTGAAATACACAATGATAAAAGTAGAAAATTCAGAACAGAATCTATTGGATTTGCCTGTAGTAGAAGAGTGCTGGATATATGTGATAATGGAATTAGAGAATACATATAATTTGCCGATTATAAAATTGCTGGATGATATAAAAGTGGATGAGTTTAATTTGCAAACAATATGCGATAAATTAAATCACATACGAAAGTAGCATTTTGAATTAGTTTATTCTATATCCGGAAATTATAATATGAAATATCATATATCTGTTTCTCTTGGCACCAATGAAGCGGAAATATTGATATTATTTTAACAGAAAGGAGGAGAACCGTATGAAGAAACTCAACAAAAATATGAAGAAAAACAGGAACACGATTGAGTCTTTTGGGTGCGTTTGTGGATGTGGTTGCCCATGTTCATATTGTGCTGCGACTTGGTTATCTCAGCATAATGCGGATGCTTCAAGAGTGGTTATTAGTAATGACAATAGCGTAATGTACTAACAAGTTATAGTTACTAGTACATAGAACAGACTGCCTTATACATTAAAATAAATAAGGTAGTCTGTTTCTAAAAAATATACGAAAACGTTAATAGTGTCAGGAAGGTATTTATAAGTTAAAGAGTTTATAATTGAAGTTTCGTGAAAAAGCGACAATTCTATAAGATATATGGAGGAAAAATGAAAAAAAGTGTTCTAGCAATTATGGTAGGTGCGTTGTGTATTATTCTTTCCAGCTGTCAGGAAACACCAGAGGAGAGTTCGGTAGTCAGCAAAGTGGATGGGATTAGCGAGGCGGCTGTCTGTGAACCTCTTAAAAAAGGAGAAAAGAGAGAGACAAATGTTCCAACGCATTGGAAATTTGAAGAAAAGAAAAGCAACGACCGTGTGGTTATCCAGGCAGATATTAAGTTGGGCGAACAAAGCATTGGCAATCTTCCAGTCATAGAGATGCAAAATCACGAGTTAACGCAGGAAGAACTGAATGGATTGATTGATTATTTTACGGACGGTGAGGAACTATATATGCCACAGATGGTGACAAAGGATGCGTATCAGGAAGTGTTAGACAGGATTTCCAGCAAGGAAGGAAGTTACTTGCAATCAGCATATTCTACATCGATTGCAGGGATTCAAAACGCAACCCGAGAGGGGATGGAGCTTGCACCGGATGAAGCGTCTGCACCGGAAAAGATGGAGATAAAATTTCAAAAAAAACAGAGGATCACGGTGTGGAAGCGGCACGGAGTTGGATGAGTACTGAATTGGAAAACACAGATACAGAGGATTATTTTACTGCAGATGTGGGCGAGGACAGGAAGGCATATATAGAAGCAGAGCGGTATAATCAGGAAATTGACAATGACAGTAGTTTTCTCTGGATGGAGGGTTCTAATTTTATAGAAGAAGAAACAATAGAAACTGAGGAAATGCAGAGTGAGTATTACAGTAGCTTTGGCATGGATACCAACGGCTATACAGAGAAATTTCATGAACTGGCAGATGCGTATCGAAAGTGCATGGACAAGATCACCTTTACAGAGGAAGATGGAAAGGAACAGGCAGAACAAGTTTTAGAGGATTTAGGTATCGATGGAATGGGCCTTGTAGATTCTGATCGTACCGTGTGGTTCCCGAATGGCGCATGTTCAGAGCGCAATGGTCTGGGACTTGGTAGTGATGCTTTGTGGCAGGGAGATCTGGATAGAGGATTACCGGGATATCTGTATTGTTTTTCGAAAAGTGTAGAGGGTATTACTTCAGTTCCTGATGGCGTGGTTGCGGAAGAAACAGTGGATAGTTATGTGCCTCCGTTCCAGGTAGAAACAATCTCTATTCTGATAACAGAGGAAGGAATTAAATATTTTAAATGGGATGGGATATCGGAAGAAGTCTGTACGGTGACGGAAAATACAAAGCTTCTGCCTTTTGAAAAAATACAGGCAAAGCTGACAGATCAGATTTTTTATTGGTATTCCGGAAAAGGCCAGTCTGCCAACGACACTACCGCACTGGAGTATGATGTGGTAAACGCAAAATTGCAGTATACTTATACCACAGCCTATCAGGAGCCGAAACACGCATGGTTGGTTCCAGCATGGATTTTTACTGTCAGGGAAAGTATTGGTGGAAATTCTCTACAGGAGCTTTCTTATGTGATCAATGCTTATGATGGCAGTGTGATTGGAGAAGCATATTAGGGTTCAGCGACACTTGAATTTTTATTGACCATAGAATTACAAGGTTTATCATGAGAATAATAAATATGCGATATTTGGCTTGGATATATAACAGGTAAGAATAGGAATAGTGCAAATGATTAAGCTCGCATTGATTGATAACGGTATACCTTATCATATGAGAAATAACAGGAATCAAAGGATTGTTCATAAATCTTTTTTGGCTTCTAAATGCGATCCAAGTGAGTATAAAGACGATAAATCATTCCATGGCGCTGTATGCGTCGGAATTATCACAAGCATATGTAGTGATATAGAATTATGGGACTTGAATGTGACTGACTCTGCAGGAACAACACAGATCACAGTTTTGCTGGAAGCTTTGGAATGGTGTATTCAAAATAAAATAAAGTTAATTCACATGAGTCTTGGAACAATCAATTATTTTGATATTAAACCCTTATGGATTCAAATAAAAAGATTACTTGATGCTGATGCGATTATAGTAGCAGCATATCATAACAGAAATATAAAGACTTATCCAGCTGCATATCCAGGTGTTTTTGGTGTCAGGCAGGATCGTTATGGTCTTTTGGGAAATGGTCAAATTCTGTTTCAAGAACAAAAAGGTTATAATATTGAGAATTCTATTATAGCAAATTTTTCGTGGAATGGGATCGTAAATCAAGCCAATAGTTATGCGGCTCCTGTTGTCACTGGACATATTGCTACATATTTAAACAGAAAGCCCACAGCAGGATTTGATGATGTTATGGACTTTTTGATGACTATAGCAACGCATAAATCTGATTATCCGGATATACTAGAAAATGTAATAAGGGATAAAACCAATATAGAGATACCGGTAATTGCCGGTATTGATTTAGATTACGAGGAAATGATACAGCTAAAAGTGATGTTTAGTCAGAACGGTTATTACGCAATAAATCTGCAGAAAAATCCTTTAGATGAAAATGTAATTCCTTTAGAATATTATGACGATTCCAATGAGTCATTGAACGATATCCTTTATACAGTATATATAGCTTATGAACCTGATATTATTCTTTTGAATCAAGAGGAAGAAATATTTGAAAGTAGTAAGGCATCAGATATAGATATGTATATTGTGCGTAAAAATAATATGTATGAATTGTATGCAGAAGATCGAATAGGAATAACTTACAATATAGAGGATATATATGAGCTTGTTTGTCAATATTTTGCTTAACGAATAGTGAGGATGGCAATTGGATATGAGAGAAAATGGGAAAACATGGTATCGAATTTGTAAAATGTTGTGTGAATATAAAAAGTATTTTCCAGGGATTATCTGTTGCCTTTTGGGTTCATCATTCATAACGTTTATACACCCACTGCTTATAAGACAAATAACAGATTGTGGTATATTGCAGAAAAACATGAAATACATTCTTTTATTTTCTGTTATATTAATAATAATTTCTTTAACCCAGCAAGAGTTAAATATAATCCAAACAAAATTATTTTCAAATGTACATAATCAGTTTACACATTCTCTCTATAAAAAGACTTACTGGAAAATCAATAGGATGAAAATACAGTATTTTGCTGAAAGAGGAAGTGCAGAGATTATAAATACAATTGGTATGGATATTGATAATGTGTCATCTGTTGTGGATCAGATTACTCAGTTTTCTATATCATCAATTCTCCAAATAATAGGAGGAGTAGTTGGGCTGTCCTTATTAGACTGGAAATTAGCAATATTGATAGAAGCAATTATTCCACTGAAATTTATAATAGTGTCCTATTGTGCAAACAAGAAACGGGAAGTGTTTGAACAGTGGATTGAGGATAAACGAAAGTTTATGAGTTGGTTTGCCGAGTGTATAAATGGAATTCATGAAATGAAGCTCTGGAATCTGTTTCAGGTAAAAAAATCTCAATTTGAAGGTCTGCAAAAAGATTTGATGGATTCATATAAAAAGAACGCAATGCTAGATGAATATAGTACTGTCAGTGTTGTAGTAATAGACACGGTTGTAAATGCGTTATTATATATATTAAGTGGGCTTTTTATAATAAAAGGAGAATTCACTATAGGCGGAGCATTTGCTTTTATTACATATAGTGCATATGTTGTAAATCCAATTTCAGCATTGATAAACATTAAATATTATTTTGCGCAATTGAGCCATCGGCAAAACGTCTTTTTGAGTTATGGGGACAACCGGAAGAATTGGAAATGAAATTATGTGAAATGAAACCTGAGAAAATTTATCAAGATAGGGATATGGTTTTTGAAGTAAAAAATCTTGTCTTTGGTTATGAACCAGGACACCCTATTTTAAATGGTATTTCACTATGTGTAAAAAAGGGGAACGAATTGCGATCGTAGGAGAAAATGGAAGTGGCAAATCAACACTTTTGAACCTTTTGGCGGGATTCTACCGGCCACAAAAAGGAATAATAAAATTGTATGGAGCTCCTGTGGAATTGATGGATATACAAGATATGAGAAATAGAATTGCGGTTATAAGCCAAAGACCATATCTATTCCAAGGGACTATAGAGGAGAATGTTAATATCGATGGAAAGGCGTCAAGAGATGCAGTTGTTGAAGCATGTAGAAAAAGTGGTGCTTTAGGTTTTATTGAAAAATTGGATCATGGATTTGGACAAAAAATTGGACAAGATGGTGCAAAACTTTCTGGAGGAGAAAGACAAAAGATAGCTGTAGCTAGGGCTCTGCTGAAAAATGCAGACATTTTACTTATGGATGAGGCTACAGAAGGATTGATGTTGAATCAAATGAAGCTTTACGTGAGTTATTACATAGTGAATTAAAAAATAAGACTATCGTTTTTATTACGCATAAGTATAAAGAACTGGAAAGTGTTGATAAAGTATATCGCCTTTCAAAAGGAATTTTAGAATTGGTGCGGAGTTAGAGATATAAATTTCTAATAGAACTGAGCCACTATGCATTTGACATATTGTATCAAACAGTAGGTTGATGACGAGATGATTGTAATGTATCGCAGATTGAACAAGCAGAGGAGCATATTTACAAGTTCTCAGGCATTGATGAAGGCAATATACCTAGACTATAAAAAATTTGAGATAGGAGGAGCGAAAAGTGTCAAAAAAAGAAAAGTGATCCTTATGTAAACGCTCCATGTCTAAGAAAAAATGGAAATGGACAAGCGCCTAGTCTTGGAGTGTATCTCAAAACTAGGCGTTTACATTATTGAGGCAATATATTTTACAAGTGTTTGTAGGAACCGTTAGTGCTTGGTGAGAAGAATACTTTTTGCCAGAGCAATTCCAGCTTGTGGATACAATTCTTGAATTGCTTGATATTTTTCTTCAATCAATTCGGGTTCGTCTGCCCATATATCCTCATAAATTTTCAAGGCTTTTTTAAAATGGGTTTTCGCTTGCGAAATATTTGCAGTGATCAGGCAGATACTTCCAAGGGATTCCTGTACCTGGGCATAATCCAAACAGTGGTTTGAATTATATTCTTTGATAATCTGTGCTAATTTCTGAAGAGCAGACAGGGCAAGGTCAGGTTCTTGTATTTCAATTAAGAGGACAGCATAATTATTAATCTGAGGAATACTGTCATTAGTATAAAGAAGCTGGTATTGTTGTAAAAGAGAGATACCCATTTTCATGTGCCTTTTAGCGAGATCAAGTTGTCCGTTGATTCGGTAAAGCCCTCCAAGATTGGAATGGAGGTTGGAAACCAGGTGGGCATTTTCTTTTGTGGTTTCTTTTATTTGAGCAAGTGCTTCTTTTTCTAATTTTATCGCTTTTTCTGTTTTGGGTTCCAGAGTTGCCTGATAATCCAATAGTAAGGCACGGTCAGATGCAGTCCCGTAAGTATTTGCTTTTATAAAATGCTGTAGTTCCTGGATGATTTTTTTCATACCCTTTTGATAGTGGTACTTCTCCATATATGGAAAAACATCTTCTAAAAATAACAGGTATTGGGGAATATCGTCCTTTTCAATGAAAAGCATGATGTTTTCTACTGTTTGAAATAATTTTTTATAATAGCTAACTTCAATGCCATGCATCAAACATATTTTTTGCAGAGAATCCAATAACGTGTGGCAGCTTGTAACAGAAGGTGCGGTCTCGGAAACTGCAATTTCCTGAATCATTGGATGCAGAGAAATAGTATGCCGGAGACTTGACTGTACAAAACCTGTCTCGATCAGATCATTCACGTCATTTAAAGTAGGCAGCTCCAGCCATTTGGAAAATATACGGGCAGAAATACCAGATGAAGGCATAAAACACATATTGCACATAATATCCTGCTGTTTCCGTGATAAGGAGTATAACGAAAACAGGGTATGGATATGGTTGTAATAGGTGGCTTTTTTGCTCTGACCATCTTTCATTACTTTAATCTTATCTTCATTATGAAGAGAAGCCTTTTCCTCTTGAAGTTTTATCAATAATTGCTCTGGAGTTAAAATTCCATTTTCCAGAAGTTTGGCTGCCAGTTCGACAGCAAAAGTATGGTAGTGTACAGTTTCTATGATTTTTTCTACGATTGCCCGGTTTTCCTCTGCTTCTGAATAAAATACAGATGTCAGTTGAAAAAGAGTGGGTATATCTTTCAGTTCTTTTAATTGAAAACTACAGTATTCAGACAGTTGGCTTCTGGTTGTAAATAAAACCCGGCAACGGTATTTTAATACGACTGACAGGCAACTGTCCTGTGTGGATGTGACATTAAAATTGTCTATGATCAGCAGTGTATCAGATTTCAAAGAGCGTAAGAAACGGTTATGTCTTTGAAAACGTTCCTGCTCACTGATTTCTGGTGGATCATCAATAAAATCCATGTCTACAATATCTTGATATAGATTACCGGTGTATTCCATATAGAGAATATTGGTGTACTGTTTTCTGTATTGCTTTGCATAGGCTTTAGCAAGCTCGCTTTTTCCAATTCCGGCAATTCCATAAAGAAATATATGTCGGTTCTCTTCAAACAAAGTATGGAGTTCATCCAGTTCTTCTTCTCTTCCTAGAAAATGACGGCATGGTTTTGGGACTTCGCTGTCCATAATGTAATCCAGAACAATCGGAGATAGAACACCTCCTGCAATCAGTTTTTGATTTCTTGTATCACGTTTAATAAATTGCCGTTCCATACCAAAAGAAAGTACTTTTGCTAAAAACAACAGCCTTGAATCAGAAGGTTTATATAGAGATACAAGTTCCTGCTTTTTTGTATCCGAAATCGTATCGTCCTGTATGAATAACGTGTAAATGTCCTGTATAACCATGTTGCAGTCTGCCATTAAGGGAAGTAAGTTCCGCTGAATGGTTGTTGCCAGTTTTTTCTGATTGCTGGGTTTTGCATAATATGAGGTTATTTTGGGACTGATTTTTGCTTGTCCGGTTATCCAGCGGCAAATTAGACCATTATCCATAGAAAAATCTTCATTTATCGGATCATTCATAAAATCTTCAAATAATTCGTATAAAAAATCAGGTTGGTTCATCTGATTGCTTTCACTGATTTGATTTTTTAGGCATGTGCTAATAGAAGAAAAATCACATCGTTCCAACAGAAATCCCTCCTTTGGTTTTCGTGTTTTATATTCTTAAAGTCTTTTTATTATAACACGAACAAATGTTCCGGACAATAGGAATTGATACTGTATAGGAAGAAAATGAATCTTAAAAACTCAATCTGCGGTCAATTTCAATTCAATGTGATTGGTGCAGAATAATTTTAGAATGTAATCAGGCTTTCGAAAGCCGAATTCAATTCATACAGAATTTTTGTACAATCCTGCCGGCATAGGATGTAGAGAGAACTGTATGCTGAAGGAGGCATATAGCATGAATACGTTATTTGATTCTGTAGAAGTTCTGGATACAAAAAAAGAAATCCAAAAAGAGAATGTAAGCTATGAACATGCAGGATATCAGATTCGAGTGCATTTTAATGGGGAAAAGACATTGATCCAGTGCATTCAGAATCTTACTGAACGAAAAATTGCAGGTTGATTTTCTTAAGTTCTTGTTGTAAAATAAAGACAATTAAAGACAATGACTACGCAAGACCGATGAAAAGAGGGATAGAATGTATCAGGCAGGAATTTATTGCCGAATTTCCATTGAAGAGCAAAATAAAGAGGGTGAATACAGCAATAGTATTCACTCTCAGATTCAGATGGCAAGAGATTATATTGCAGAGAATAAAGATATTGCAGAGAAAAAAGTTTATGTAGACGATGGGGCTTCTGGAAGTAATTTTGAAAGAACTGAATTTCGGAGGATGCTGGCAGATATTGAGCTTGGTGTTATCAATATGGTGATTTTTAAGGACGTATCTCGACTTGGAAGAGAACATATTGATACCAACTATTATCTAGGCAAATATTTCCCGGAGAAACAGATTCGGATTGTTTCGATTCTGGATAATTATGATTCAGCCGTTGGAACTTATGATGAAATGTTAGAAATAAAAACTTTGCTGAATGATATGTATTTGAGAGATACATCCAGAAAGATTAAGACAACGATTCAGACCAAAAGAAGTATGGGCGAATATACTCCGAAACAGCCCCCCTTTGGATATGTGAAAAGTAAAACAATTCATAATCATCTGGAAATTGATCCTTATGCAGCCGAGGTTGTTCGAAGAATTTACAGAATGTATCAAAATGGATTTGGCTGTACGGTTATTTGCAGGACTTTGAATGAAGATGAAATCCCTTGTCCCGCAAAATATAAAAAGGAAGTTTTAAAAACCAATTATGTATGGGATTCGGGAAAAGGTCTGTGGACATCGTCTACTGTAAGTGGAATTTTAAAGAATCCGGTCTATACTGGGGCGGTTGTGATTCGGAAACATGAAAGACCGTCTTATAAGCTGAAATACAAAAAGGCAATTCCCCTGGAAGAAATGGAGCTGGTGCCGGATGCACATGAGGCAATCATTTCTAAAGAAGAGTTTGATAGGGTTCAGCAAATAAGAAAGGGGCGCAGAGTTTCCTATTTTGATAAAAACAATGAACCACATAAATATGTGGGACTGCTCTTTTGTGGGAAATGTAAAACAGCCATGCGAAAACGTTATCTGGCATCTCATAAAGACTATGACGGATATATGTGTGGTTTTCATCAGAAGCAGGGGCAGAATTACTGTGAGCTGAATCATATTACATTTGAAAAGCTGGATGAACTGGTTGTATTTGCAATCAACCAGCAATTGAAACAGATGAAGATGGATATGAAGAATCTGGAAACTCAGATCAGACAGAAACAGCCGGAACTGGATGGTAAAATTGCAAAATTGCAGGCAAAAATAGAAAGAAATCTGGAATACCGGAAACGAGCATATGAACAGTTTATGGATGAAGTACTTTCCAAAGAGGAATATCTGGAATTAAAACAGATGTATGAAACAGAGAATCAGAAATATCAAAAAGAATTATCAGAACTGAACCATGAAGAGCAAAGGCAGCGGGCGGCGGTCAATGAAACAAAGATATGGTTGGAGCACTTTAATCGCAGAAGAATAACGGTAAAGCAGCTTACCAGAGAAGCGCTTGTGGAGTTAGTTGATAAAATTTATGTATATCCAGAGCAGAAAATAGATATATATTTTAAGTTTGCTTCAGTAGAGAGTTCACCAGATAGAATACTTGAGAAAGATGGGGTGATATGATGTATCAGATGGGTGTATATTGTCGTCTGTCGAAGGATGATGGAGAGAATAAAGTTAGTGAGAGTATTGAAAATCAGATGAAACTGATTCGTGAGTATGTGACTAAATCAGAGGATCTGGAAATCGCAGATATTTATATTGATGACGGTTATTCGGGGCTTTATTTTGCGAATAGACCGGAATTTCAGCGGATGATGGAGGATATCTACAAAGGGAAAATTCAAGGCGTTATTACGAAAGATATTTCCCGGCTTGGGCGTGAACATATTGAAACCAGTAACTATATTGAGCGTGTTTTTCCATCTTTGGGTGTGCGTTATATTGCAATTTTGGATGGCGTGGATTCTGTTCATCACAGTAATGAAGAATTGGCACAGTTTAAGACGTTGTTTAATGATATGTATAGTCGTGATATATCTAAGAAAATCAGAGGTGCATTGACCGCCCAGAAGAAACGGGGACAGTTTATGTCTGGGTTTGCCCCATATGGATATGTAAAAGATCCGGCAGATAAGCATCATTTTCTTGTAGATGAAGAAGCAGCTAAGTGGTACGGAGAATCTTTTATATGAGTTTGGAAGGATATTCCAGGGATGGTATTGCAAAGAAACTGAATCAGGAAGGAATTCTGACACCGTCAGAGTATAAGAGAAAGGTGCAGGGATTGAAATATGCCAATGCATTAGAAAAAGCGGGTGCAAAGGGCTGGGCATATCCTACGATCAATGTAATTTTGCGAAACAGAGTTTATACAGGGGCTATGGTACAGCATAAATCAGAAAAGATATCCTATAAAGTGGAAAAGTATCAATATATTCCAGAGGAACAGCAGTATATTGTGGAAGGAATGCACGAAGCAATTATTAGCAAAGATACTTTTGAGCAGGTACAGGAACTTATGAAGAAAAGAACACGGACACCGGGATTTAATAGCGAAGTGAGAAAGGTAAATCCATACGCAGGAATTATTGTTTGTGGAGATTGCGGATATAATTTCCAGAGGGTTACTTGTCGGGACGGTTATGAGTGCGGTACCTATCACAAAAAAGGAAACACAGTTTGTTATTCTCATTTCATTAAAAAAGAAGTATTGGATTCTATTGTAAAAAATGAAATCCAAAGACAAGCGGAACTGGCACTGAAAGAAAGTGATAAGGATGAAATATTAAAAGTAGCAGATAGGAAGAAGGAGGTGCAGAGACGATGTGCAGAAGCAGACCAGCAGATTGAACGGTTACAAAAAGAACTTGCGGCTGTCCAAAAGTATAAAAAGAAAACTTACGAAAATTATGTAGATGGTGTTCTGGATAAAGAAGAATATCTCTCCTATAAGGCAGAATATGAAAAGCAGGATAAAGATATCAGGGCGAAGATTCAGTTGGCAGAACAAGAGAAAGACAGCTTTGGAGAGGCAGAAGAATCTTATGAAAACTGGATAGAGAAATTTATCAAGTATGGAACATTATCCGAAGTGACAAGAGAAATTGTGACAGAATTGATTGAAAAAATTGTTGTGAATGGAGATAAGAGCATTGATATTGTATTTAAGTATCAGTCGCCTTATCCGGTAGAAAAACAGGCAGTGTAAAGACTGCAAATTTTTTTACAGTAATTTTCCCCTAGTTATAATGAACACATAAGGGAGATTCCCTTCTTGAAACATATATAGATATGGTTTCTTCCACGGGACGTCTGGTTATCTGTACAGGTACAGGAAACAATGGCAATCAGCCTCTGCATGAGGGCGGAATCCTGAAACAGGGACAGACCAGACAGATAGAATTATCTGTGAGCAGCAGGGAACCAACATTAAATGTGCAGTTATGGAAATCCTATGAGGATGAGATGAGCATTTATATTGAAAATCCATCCGGAAACCGGATCGGCCCCTTAGATGAAAAGCTTGGCCCTCAGAGGTACAGACGGGGAAATACAGAACTTTTAATCTATTATGCAAACCTGGCCCCTATCATCTGACACAGGAAATCTACATAGATTTCCTTCCTGTGGAAACTTATGTGGACAGTGGAGACTGGAAAATCATCTTAAGTGGAAAAAGGTCAGGGGAGGAGAATATTACCTGTGGCTGCCAGGTGGAAATACCCTGAACAGAGGAACTGGGTTTTATGAACCAAGGGCATATGGGACTTTGACCATACCCGCTACAGCCCGGCGGATTATTGCAGTTGGAGCATATGATTCGCTGGTTGACTCCTATGCGGACTTTTCCGGAAGGGGCAGCAGGATGCTGCCATATCTGAAACCGGATCTGGTGGCACCTGGAGTGAACATAGTTGCTCCTGTACCTGGTGGCGGTTACAGAATAGTAACAGGGACTTCCTTTGCAGCACCCTTTGTCAGTGGAGCCGCAGCATTGTTAATGCAATGGGGGATTGTAAATGGAAACGATCCCTACCTCTATGGTGAAAAAGTAAAAGCCTATTTCCGAAGAGGCGCCAGACCACTGTCGGGGTATGAAACGTATCCGAATGAAGAAGTCGGGTGGGGGGCACTTTGCCTGGAGAATAGTTTCCCAAGGTGAGAATGTTGTAGATATGAGGAAAACATGCTATGGTATATACAGTGTGTAAAAAAGAACAAAGAAAAAATAGAAAGCGTGGTCAATCAGAAAATATGAAGTACGAACACATCACAGAGGGCCGTTTCATAGACCGCCCCAATCGTTTTATTGCACATGTGGAGATCAATGGACAGGTGGAAACGGTTCATGTAAAGAATACAGGCAGGTGCAGAGAGCTTCTGATTCCGGGGGTACAGGTCTTTCTGGAAAAGAGCAGCAATCCGGCGAGAAAGACAGCCTATGATCTGATCTGCGTAAATAAAAAGGGCAGGGGTCTGATCAATATGGACTCTCAGATTCCCAATAAAGCAGCACTGGAGTGGGTAAAGGCAGGACATCTTTTTGCGGAAAAAGTTCAGGTAACGCCGGAGAAGACCTATGGAAATTCCAGATTTGATCTTTACGTCTGTTCAGAGAAACGTAAGGCTTTTATAGAAGTGAAAGGTGTCACTCTGGAATCTGACAATATAGCACGATTTCCTGATGCACCTACAGAAAGAGGTGTGAAGCATCTGAAAGAGCTGATCCATTGTATGCAGGAAGGATACGAAGCTTATCTGCTTCTGGTGATCCAGATGAAGGGAGTTGACAGGTTTGAGCCAACTGGGAGACTCATCGGGAATTTGGAGAAACATTACAGGAAGCGGAAAGGGCAGGAGTGCATATTCTGGCCTATGACTGCCTGGTAGAACCTGACAGAATGGAAATTCAGGATCCGGTACCTGTATGCCTTGCTTCTGACTGGAAATAAAAAATCATTCCTGCCCCATTCAGCACAAATATCCATACTTTATAGAAATTTAGGATGAAACCATAGAAGAAATTTATAAAATTTGCCAATAAAACTGGATAAAATGAGCATTTTGTGATACATTTATTAAGGAATATATATTGAACTTATTTATCTGGTTTTATTGGCCCTTTTTTTGAGTGCAGAGAGATGGAGGGAACGTATAAGAGCAGATACCATAAGGATATAATTTTTACTATTTTATCATAAGGAAGGTGAGCAATTGGAAAACTATACTAAGTACAAACTGAAAAGCAATGATGAACTTGCATCAGTGCTTGACGGTAAGGACAACCTGTTTGTGATTGCCTGCAACAAATGTTTCAAAGAATTTGAAACTGTTGACGAACCGGATTGTGACGAATTCCTGAAATTCGCTGCAGATCAGGGAAAGAATGTTACAGGCAGTGCAAAATTTGATTTCTTATGCAACAAGATGCACACAGAAAGAAAATTACAGGATCTGATTCCGGAAGGTACAGAGAATGTAGTAGTAATTTCCTGTGGCCTTGGTATTCAGACCGTTGCGGATCTGGCAGGTAAGCCGGTAGTTGCTGCAAGCAACACCCTTAACTACAGAGGTCATCATGGCATGGCACTTACCAAGAAGAGCTGTGACGCATGTGCGCAGTGTTATCTGAACATTACCGGAGGTGTCTGTCCGATCGTTGACTGTTCAAAGAGTCTTGTCAATGGACAGTGCGGTGGAGCAAAGAATGGAAAATGCGAAGTAGATCCGAATAAAGACTGTGCATGGGAGAAGATTTACCAGAGACTTGCAAAACAGGGACGTCTGGAAGAATTCTTAAACCAGCCTGTACAGGTTCGTGATTTCTCCAAAGTTAATTTCAAAGTGATCAACGACTATGTGAAGTCCATCAGAGAAGACAGACTGGACGGATATTACGGCGGTGTTCATCCGTCAGAACGTAAGGAATTCAGTGAGCATATCGCTCTGAAGAAATTCCCGGATCCGAAGACAGTTGTAATCTCCATGTCACAGCATCTGGGCGCACCGGCTAATCCGATCGTTCAGGTTGGTGACACTGTAAAGTTGGTCAGAAAATCGGTGAAGCTGCCGGATTTATCAGTGCTCCGGTACATTCCAGTGTAAGCGGAACCGTAGTTGCTGTTGAACCGCGTATGCATGGCACACGCGGAAGCGAAGTGATGGCTGTTGTCATTGAATCGGATGGAAAAAATACTCTGCACGAATCCGTACAGCCACATGGTGATCTTGACAATCTTACTCCGGATGAAATCATTGATATCATCCGTGAAGCCGGAATCGTTGGTATGGGCGGTGCAGGTTTCCCGACCTGTGTCAAACTTAAACCTGCAAAACCGGTAGATACCATCCTTCTCAACGGATGTGAATGTGAGCCTCTGTTAACAGCAGACCACAGAGTACTCCTTGAGTATGCGGATGACATTATTTTTGGCCTGAAAGCAGTCCTTAAGACAACAGGTGCCGAGAAGGGTATCATCGTTATCGAGGATAATAAGCCGGATGCCATTGAATTAATGCAGAAAAAAGTTGCTGATATCGGAAACATGGAAGTATTTGTTGCAAGAACCAAATACCCGCAGGGCGCTGAGAAAACTCTCATTAAGCGCGTTATGGGAAGAATTGTTCCAAGCGGCGGTCTTCCGGCAGATGTCGGCGTTGTAGTAGATAATATCAGTACAATAAAAGCAATCTCCGATGCGATCCAGACAGGAATGCCTCTGGTTGAGCGTGTTGCTACAGTAACAGGCGAGAAGATCAAGAATCCTGGAAACTTTGTTATCAAGATCGGTACAAGCGTAAGAGAGCTGATCGATTACTGCGGTGGATTTACAGATGACGATGTTCTGGTTAAGATGGGCGGACCAATGATGGGATTCCCTCTGAACACACTGGATGTACCGATGATGAAAGGCTCCAATGGTATCATTGCCATTGAACCGGATGAGACAAAAGAACAGCCGTGTATCAAGTGCGGACGCTGTGTAGATGTATGTCCGATGGAACTTTCACCTCTGTATTTCGTGAAATATGCGAAAGACGAGAACTGGCAGGGCATGAAAGACATGAACGTTATGGATTGTGTTGAGTGCAGATGCTGTCAGTATATCTGTTCTTCCAAGATTCCGATCATTAACAGTATCAAAGCCGGAAAAAATGCAGTAAGGGGGATGAAGTAATATGTTGATTACCCAGTTAAAAGCAAAAGAAGCGATTACATCACTGACAGCCGGAAAGAAAGTTTTCATTATCAACTGTCATGGATGTAAAGAAGTTCGTTTCCGGAAAAGAGGCTGCCCGACTTCAGAAGGAACTTGCTGCTGAAGGAAATGTGACAGGAATCATGACAACTGATTACATCTGTAATCCGGAAAATATGGAATTACGTCTTAAGAAACATATGAGCAAGATCCAGGAAGCAGATCTGGTTCTGGTATTCTCCTGCGGTGTTGGTGTACAGACCGTTTCAGAATATCTGGAAGACAAGATGGTCTGTGCAGCCTGCGATACATACCCGGTACCTGGTTTCCAGGGCGTGACACCGTTAGAGTACAAATGTGACCAGTGCGGTGAATGCTACCTGAACCTGACAGGCGGGATCTGCCCGATCACAGCATGTTCAAAGAGCCTTGTGAACGGCCAGTGTGGCGGTTCCAAGAACGGTAAATGTGAAGTGGACAGCGAGATGGAATGTGGATGGGAACGCATCTACAGACGTCTGAAAGAGATCGGACGCCTTGACGCGCTGAAATGTCCGACACAGATTCATAACTTTGCAACAGACGATGAGTTAAAATAGATTATAATGATTGGAGCAATGTACAATGAAAATGAAAGAATTATTCGACCGTGGTGAATTTGTAGTTTCTGCAGAAGTAGGACCGCCAAAAGGAATCCACGTAGATGAGCTGGTAGAAGAAGCAAAAACATACCTCAAGGATGTTCATGCAGTTAACGTAACTGATAACCAGTCTTCTGTTATGCGTCTTGGATCTCTTGCAATGTGTAAGGTTCTCAAGGATGCAGGCATGAATCCTATTTTCCAGCTTGCATGCCGTGACAGAAACCGTATCGCTCTGGAGTCTGATCTTCTCAGCGCTGCAATGCTGGGCATTGACAACGTCCTTTGCCTCACAGGTGACCATACAAAGATGGGTGACCACCCACAGGCAAAACCTGTATTCGACCTTGACTCCGTATCCCTTCTTCACACAGTGAAGCTTCTGGAATCCGGTGTGGATCTTGGTGGAAACGAACTGGTTGGCGAACCTCCGAAATTCTCCAAGGGTGCTGTTGTATCTCCATGCAGCGATTCCGTTGACGCACAGCTTGCAAAAATGGAAAGAAAAGTAGCAGCAGGTGCAGAATACTTCCAGACACAGGCAGTATTTGAACCGGAGAAATTCATCAAATTCATGGAAAAAGCAAAACAGTTCGGAAAACCTGTACAGGTTGGTATCATTATTCCTAAGTCCGCTGGAATGGCTAAATTCATGAACAATAATGTTGCCGGCATTCATGTTCCGGACGAGATGCTCGAGGAACTGAAAGCAGACAAAGAAAAGACAAAAGCAGGTATCACAGGTGTTGAGATCGCTGCACGTATCATCAAAGAGTGCAAGCCATACTGTCAGGGTGTACATATCATGCACTTGGCTGGGAATCCAAGATCCCGGATCTGCTGAAACTGGCTGAAATTTAAGAAATTAAATATTACTCTATCTGAGTAATTCAGAGAGCTGTCTGAATTTCGGATGCAGAAATCTGCATTCGAGGCGGACAGCTCTTTTTATAGGAAAGGGGCTGTCGGGAAATAGACAGCCCCTTTCCTATCATCGAGTCTGACTCAAATGCTACGATACATTTTTATCCACAGTTTTGTAAAAATTCAATTGCTTCATATACATTAGAAAATGTGACGCTCTTTGTATTTAACCATTGATTTCTGACATCTGTATCATCTATTCCCGGCAGTCCATCTGGCAATAATGCTTTTACAGTTTTCTTTGAATTTTCTACTGCTTTTTGATAATTGACTGCAATCTTCTCTGTTGCCGCAGAATTTCCTTTTACGTAAGTTGGGATTAATTTTTTAACTTCATTAATAACCTTTTCCTTTTCAGGAACGGTAATGAGTTTCGGAGTATAGTATTTGTAATGCAACATAAACCAATACTCAATACATCCACTAGTCATTAGTAATCTTACCCGTATTCCTTGTTTTTTTCTCAATTTACGAAGTTTCTTTATAATCGTAAATCTATCATTCCATTTTGGAATATCCTTTTCTTCTACATCATAAAAAAACCATATTTCATCTGTTACATCTATGCTGTTTTTATATTTGGGAGATTTTGAAAACTTTGCTTCTGCTTCTTCAAACAGTCCTGTATCTGGTGGCCTTTTTAAAACAGCAACATCCGAGAAGTCTTTTTTAAATAATCAGTGTATGCCTGTTCACTTTCACCTTCGCAAAATACATAGATTAGTGGTTTGGCAGATTTTACTTTACGAGGCATTATTCCACCTCCTCAATCTCAATATCAGGAGTTGCACCATATTTACCAAGCAAATATCCCTTTCTGATATTTTCTGTAGTTCTGGTACCTAATCCACTAATACTATAAAGCTCTGATATCCCATCTTCATTGCTTTTGTCTGCAAAGTACAACTGATCCTTACGCAGGATTTCCATATTCATAAGTTCCGTGTTATGAGTCGTAAAGATAAGCTGCGCTCCTTTTGGGTTAGACTGCTTACTCTGGAATTTTGCCACAACAAAATCTACCAACATTGGATGAAGTTCTTTTTCAATTTCATCAACGATAAGAACTCCGCCTTTTTTCAGTGCTGACTCGATTGCAGGTGCAATAGACATGAGTTTTCTGGTTCCGTCTGATTCATCCGATAATTCTAACGGGTATAAAAACGCTTCTCCATTAGCATTGATACCCTGATGTTTCGATATTGCTTTAACCTCATTCATTTTTAATCTTGTTTCTGAGTTGCTCGACGTATCTGCCAGAATATGCATAAACTGAATCAAGGCTGCTTTTATACCGTCTGGTATATTCTCGGGAAAACTTAGATTGTCCTTAATTTCCTTACTGTCAATTTCAAATTGCATACTTTCGATACCGAGATCCGCAGCTTTGGCATAATCCGAAATCGCCTGCAGCATATTGGCATCATTAGAATAATCCAACAGCTGTTTAGGAATATCTGAATAATCCCTTGAAAAATAAAGCAATTCCCGAAACCACTTCATTGCAGTTGCGCAAATAGCGTCATTCATTGTACAAGCCAACGAAAAGAACAACTGATTCGATGCAACGGTTTCGCTGATTAACTTTCTCTTTGCCTTTTCCTCTGTAAAATAAATGATTGATTTTCTCTTTTAAAAACTAACGCTTTTTGTCCTTTTGGTGCGTGGTATAAATATTCTTTATATATCTTTTCCTTCGTTGCGGCAAAGGAATACCAGTATTTAATTCCGTCTAAAGTATAGATAAATTCAAATTCTGTTGGTTCATCTTCAGAATAATCATTTAAAGCAAATGGTATTACTGGTATTTTTGCGTTTTCGTGCTGTGTTCTTTGCGCATTTTTAATGAATTGCACAGCCAGCCAAAACGCCCGAATTACATTACTTTTACCTCCACCATTTTTTCCATATATAGCAACGCTCGGTAATAAGTTCAACGAACCATATGAAATCAAGCTCTTTTTGAAGGGGCCAAGCCCCGTTGCTTCCATAGATAGCGTCGCCTCATCACGAAATGATCTATAATTCTTGAACCTGAATTCTATCAGCATAATTATCCCTCCAAATTCATTTTCTATTAGTATATACTTATTTCAAAATATATTCAAACAATATTATCAAATAATGTGATATTTTTGCTTTGATTTCGAACATAAATCGACAATCATCCGGATGATTCGATGTGATTTTCGAAATTTATAAAACACCCGCTGTGGACAGATATGCATAATATCTTCCGCGGCGGGTATTTTATTTATACAGAGATATTTTAGAAATCATGTCCATGGCAGGAACGATAGGACGATAACTGTCTGATATTTTACTTGCGTGAAAGAGCAGAGTATAATATAATAAAAAGAACAAATAGTTCTAAAATGACAGAGAAAAATCCATCCGCGCATCTGAAAAACGCCGGATGGACTACTCACGTACAGAGATTTCGCAGATTGTTTTAATCTGCGAAATGGGCACATACGCGCCAACCTCCCCAATTTTATTAAATTTCTTATCAAATCACTGCTAATATAATATGCTGATTAAGCTATTTTGTCAATAAATGGCGATTCATTTAGTACATTATAACATAAACTGACCAATTTATTTAGTGCTTTTTGTAAGAAAATCAATCTGACTGCTGGAAAGTATCTCCATTACGGGTCAGAATCGTGGTCAGGAGCCATAGAAAGGAGTTTTATATTTTGGCAAGACGAGGAGAAAACATACGAAAAAGAAGTGACGGCAGATGGGAAGGCCGATATCTGATCCATATAAATGGAAGCAAAAAATATCGTTCCGTATATGCCTCTTCTTATAATGAAGTAAAACAGAAACTCTTTAACAGCAAGAAAGAATCTGAGATTACTCTGCTCTCCCAAAAAGAGCAGACAGCTCCCCTAAACGGCAGTGCTGATATGAGTCTTGATGAAATCGGTCAGTTGTGGCTTATCTATATTAAGGATAATCGCAAGTACTCCACCTACAGAAAATATGCCAACATCTATGTCATGCATATCCGGGATATTTTTGGCAGTCTGACAGCAGACGAAATCAGCCTGGAAATCATAGAGAAAGCCCTGCCAAAGGAGATATCCGCCAGTCTATATAAAAGTATCTACTGTGTGCTGAATCAGATTTTATCTTATGGAAACCGATACTGCGGCACTCCGAAAATTCATTTAAAAACAGAAAAGCTGCGGACAATTCCCAAACCTGTGCAGACAATAAATGCTACAGACCAGCAGAAGCTATGCCGCTATCTGCTCTCAGATCTTGATTCCTGTAAGCTTGGCATTCTGATATGCCTGTATATGGGACTGAGACTCGGGAAATCTGTGCCTTAAAGTGGGAAGATATCGATTTCCAGAGAAAAACAATTCATATTAACAGGACTGTCCAGAGGATTCAGGTCGGCAGAGGATCG
>ENA-OQDF01000104-OQDF01000104.1-human-gut-metagenome-genome-assembly--contig:-NODE-104-length-29119-cov-3.075676_pt1 | contig 29119 bp, 31 predicted proteins | sample MGYA00242769_ERZ504597 | MGnify/ENA primary metagenome ERZ504597 (study PRJEB26092, sample SAMD00036305) | human gut metagenome | host: Homo sapiens | study: EMG produced TPA metagenomics assembly of...
CGGCTACGGTAAATTTCAATTTCGATACTCGGCAAACATTGCCATTGCTACTTCCTTGGAGATCTCATAGAATACTCCATCAATCTTTGCATAATATTTTCCTTCGTATTTATATGGATGCTGTACGTACATCTTCTTTTCCTCCTGAATTTGAAATCTTGTTTTCTGTTTCAAATCCAGGGGCGGAGGTGCACGTGACCCGCTGATGCATCTGATCATGCCTGATTCCCTTCCCAATCACGCGGTCATAGACAGACCCGTGGCTTTGGCTGGAAATCATTGATTTTCAGGCATCAAAAAAGCCCCATTGAGTATTTAACCCAATAGAGCTTTAAAAAATTTTATTAAATTGTCCTGCTGATCTTCTACTTCCAGCATAATCATTGTATCAGGCGGAAGTATCAGAGGTATCCCAAATACAGGCTATAAGTATCAATTACGCTTCTTATATCATTTTGTTTCATAATCTTGTAACTCATGGAAAATATCATCCACATATACAACATCATTTTCTATTCTATATACATAAAATATCTGTGCTGTTGAAAATTTATTCGACGATATCCCAGACTCTGTAAACGTGGATTGTCGCATACTTTCAAACTACTCGCTACATACTTTAACTTTTAATAGTATTCTCAAAATCATCAAGCACATTTTTCGCTGCTTGCTTATTTTCTTAGCGAAAAACAGATACTGTATAAACTGATTCAAGTCTTCTTCTGCTTCAGCTGTTACAACTATTTTATAATCCATATTTTCCTCTTATATCTGAAATCACATCATCTGCATTTCGGTAATTTCCCCTTTTTGAAGATTCTCTGGATTGTTCCAGTCTTTGAAGCATCTCTTCTTCTGTCATAGATGTATAAGGATTATGCACAGTTCGTTTTATTTCAAATGGAAATCCATTATATGCAACCGCCTGCGTTAAAAACATCCTTATTGCTGATGTCGTATCAGTTCCAAGATCTTTAAAAAGCTGATCTGATTTACTCTTTAAATCATCGTCTACCCTGATTTGAATTGTACTTGCCATTTTAGATACCTCCTTCTTTCTTCATTATAATGCTATTTCATTGCTAATTCAATACAATTGTATTGATATTTCACTTATTTCGATGCACTTATCTAAGATAGTGGGTATGGAATCTTGGATTACAATTGAGGCAAGTACAATAAAATACAATCAGCGCAGCTTTTTCTTTCTGTACTCATTCAGTTCCTGGCGTCCAATGATCGGGATACCAGGATAATCATCTGCCTGCGTCCTGATTGCCGGAGAGCTTCTTCTTTTGTACGCGGTCAGCTAAAGCCACCGATGTTCAATCTTTTATAAAGAAGGCATTATCTAAGAACTCAGGTTCTGTTTCTATTCTGCGATGTCTAATATATTTTCTAAGCATAGATGCACAAGGGTCAGGAATACGTATGCGACGTGCATAGTGCCTGATTGCATTGGGACTATCATGTCCCAGTACTTTTCTTACGGTTTCATAAGATATGCCATCGTTTACCATCGATGACGCAAGAGAAGCTCTCAGACTATGAGGTCCATGTTTTTTACCTGCAATGTTAATACCAGAGCGAATCATATGTTTTTTTACAGCAAATGAGACAACAGAATACGATATTTCTGAATAAGGGGCACATGATTTTAAAAATACATAGTCGCTTGTGGATGCAGGACGATCTGTTGACAGATAATCCATCAGTGCTGTTTTGATTTCTGGCACCATGTAAAGTTCTGAAACACTTCCCGTTTTATTTTGGATAAAGCAGATACGCTGATTTTTGAAATCAAGAGAATCTAATTTAAGCGAGGCAATATCTCCCGCACGCATTCCTAATCGCGAAGCGAGAAGCAATATCGCATAATCTCGTTTTCCGATAGAAGAAGTTCGGTCTACAGCATTTTCGATCTCGATGATTTCAGAGATATCATAAGTTTCAGGAATACGTATACCACGATTGAATTTAGGAACTAATGTTGAAAAATCTTTTTCAATGTATCCTTGTGCAAAAAGATATCTTAAAAAATCTCTTAGTTCAGGATAGAATTCTTTATTCTTAAGATTCACTGAAAACTGAATGATTTCAGAACTATTTATGTATTCAAGACTTTTACAATTGTTTTCATCCAGATAAGTAAGGAATAAATATAACAAGCGTTCTTTAGTCTTTAGAGTAATTGGACGATTTCCTATCTTGCGACAATGTTCAAGATAATCCGCCTTAATAGCGTGATATTGCTCTGGAACAGACAAATCTTTTCGTGGAACGGAATATACGAAACCTGTACCAGAACAGATATTATTTAATCTTCGAATGACTGTCCTGAAAAAACGTTTCGTCGTATAGTTGTAATCTCTTGATTCAACTTCTTTTTTGTAGTATTGATCTGCAACTGATGAAGAATAATCAGTTATGTTATTAGCTAACATGAATTTTTTGATTCGTTTTACATGTTCCTGATACAGTTGTATCGTGCTTTTGCATGGCTCTTCAAGATATGCAAGGTCTTCGGCAGTTAATTTAATGTCAAATGCTCCGGCTGAATCATCCAGATACTGCGTTTTGGTTGCCCCAATAATAGGCGATAGAATTCCCTTTGCCCACTGCCATGCAATGGCTATCTGGGACATTTGCAGTTATACTTTTCGGCAAGCTCCGCTACACGTTTAACTATCTGCATGTCTTCCGCTTCAGTCTTATCATATTTTCCCATGGCAACCCTATCCGTAGTTCCACGAAGAAACTCTGATTTCCACTGTGGTCTTGCCAGATGTCCGGCTGCAAGAGGGCTATACGGCATTAACGAAACTTTCATTTGCTTACAATTGGTAGCAATTCTCTCTCATCCTCTCTGTAAAGCAAATTATAATGATTCTCCATCGCAGAAAATGGTGTCCATCCATTGTCTCTTGCGGCTAACTGCATATTATAAAACTGATATCCATACATGGCAGATGCACCAAGTGCCCTGACCTTTCCTGCTTTTACCAGATCGTGCAGTGCTCCATAGTTTCTTCAATTGGTGTATCATAGTCAAATCTATGGATGATATATAAATCAAGATAGTCGGTTCCAAGACGTGACAGAGTTCCATCTATTTCCCTCATGATTGCCTGTCTTGATAAACGACCTTCATTAAAATATACCTTGGATGCAATCACAACCTGATTTCTCGCTACATTTTTCTTCAATGCTTTACCTAAATATTCCTCACTTGTTCCTGCTGAATATCCATTTGCTGTATCAAAAAAGTTATACCCCAAATCAAGTGCATGCTTGATAACATTCTCACTTTCAGCTTCATCCAACGTCCAGTCATGCATGGTTCCAGCTTTCCCAAAACTCATGCAGCCCACACATAATTTTGACACTTCTATATCTGTATTTCCGAGTTTACCGTATTCCATAGTGCTCTCCTTATCTTAATCCAGCGTACTCTTTCTCCGATACCGCCTCACACCACTCATTGGAACAATCCACTCCCGCACCTCAATTGCCAGATGGGAAAACCATTCATCCGGAGCGGCCCCATGCCAGTGCTTTACATCTACCGGAATGTTAATACAGTCACCCGGTCTCATTTCTACCGCATCCCTGCCTTCTTCCTGATAAAACCCTCGGCCGCTACACATACTAAGATCTGCCCGCCACCGCTTTTGCATGATGAATATGCCAATTATTCCTGCATCCGGGTTCAAATGTCACGTTGAAAATGCCAACCTGAGAAGTGGAAATCGGTGCAAGAAAACTTCTGCCAGAAAAAATACTGTGCAAAGCCATCATTGGTGCACCAATTGGAAATACCATCTCTTTTGCATGCGCCCGCATCGCTTCCTCTTCGTATGGCAAATCTCCTTCGCCTGTTTCCCACACTTCCTTTGCAAGATTGAAAACAGCCCATGCTTTTGGCCAACCTGCATAGAATGCGGCATGTGTGATCACTGCAGCAATCTCTTTTGTGTCACACCATGATTTTTGCATTTTGAAGATGATATCTTAAAGAAGAATCCGTAATTCCGGAAGCCATCAGAGCAACCACTGTAATAATGCTTCTTGTTTTTACGTCGATGTCCTGATTATTCCAGTTTTCGCCGAAAAGTACATCATCGTTAAAATGTGCAAATTCCGGTGCGAATTCACCAAGTGTATTTCTTCCTGCTGTCTGTACTATTTTTCCCATATTCTGTATACCTCCATAACGCTGTTATTTATAAAGAGTTTACCCATTCACTGATTTCCTGTTTTGTTCCACAATTTAATAGTCTGCCTTCTGTAATAACTGCGTCTGGTGCAGATGACTGCAATTCTTTCACAGTGTTTCCAAATCCACTTCCTCCGGATGTTGCAAAAAGCACAATCTTTTTACCACTGAAATCGTAAGCTTCTAAAAATGTATTGATGATTGTCGGAGCCACATACCACCAGATTGGAAATTAAAATGTAGCCAGTTCCCCTCATGCGTTGATTTTACTGGGTTTAACTGTATACAAAACTGTGTTTACTGTTACTATCTTTCATTCTTTTCCAAAATAGCTTTGAAGCATAGGCCACATTATTTTCATATATGACACAAAGCTCAGCTCTACTTGTGCTTCATTAAACCATCCAACCATAAAGCTATTTATCTCTTCAAATAATACTTTTGAAAGTTTCTGAATAATAATTGTGTTATCCACTTCTTCAGTATAATCTTTCGCATACATTTTACATATAGAACGCACTCCAAAATAATTATATAGCACACCTACCGTTGTTTTTAATGCTTCAATATCTCTTGGAAAATCTGTTCTATTCATCATATTCACTACTAATTGATGTCTTGAGTTTAGGTAATTCCTAACTGTACTATTACCTATTTCAACATCAACTGTAAATGAAAAATCTTGAGTTTGTATACTATCTGCTCCTAACATTATCATCAATTCAACTTGTGCTGCATGATATTCTGTATAACCAGACAAAGCCATATATTTCCAAGAATCTTGCTTTGCATACATTTCCGTATCTAAAATATGCGTAAATTCATGAAACACAATATACCTTGGTATTTCCGAACTTTTGCATATCCTTAATATATGTTCATCTGTTTTCGTATTATAGTAAGCTTGGGCGGCTGAAGCGAATCCTGCTGCATCGCTTTCCTCAACATTAATTTCAAAAAAATCTATCTTATACTGTGGTAATTTCTCAATTTCCATAAACTCAATATATTCTTTTTCATATTCTTTAATTAAATTTTTAATTTGTATTTCTGTCATATTGTTTTATACCTCATATCAAAGTTAGCATTTCACTTTTTAGTATACCATAAAACAATCCCATTCTCATTCTATATATTTTATCCTCAACGATGAAAAGATGTGTCTGCACACATCTCTTCCATCTTATTATTTTCAATGTTATAAGTTCTTAATAAAATTCAAATCCTGTTTCCGTAATGCCTTCTGTAACTTTTCGTTCTTTCTCTTCAGTTCCTTATTTTCTCTGCTCAGAGCTGCCACCTTCTGGTTCAACAGTTCAATCTGTTTTTCCATCGCCATGTTCAGAATTTCTCTTCTTGGATCTATCATTCCGGCCTGTTGCTCTACTGCTTGGTTCAATGTATCCCGGACGGTTGGATTTTTATAAAAGAATCCTCTCGACAATCCAGTTTTCTTCATCAGCTTTGGAACGCTGATACGTTCTTTATTTGCCAGCATATCTTGTATTGCTTGCAATGCCAGTTCAATTTTCTCTTTACTTTTTCTCTGATTTTCCTCAATCATCTTGTCGTATTTGCTCATATTCTTCACCCCATCTTGCCAGACTCATATATATGATGTCACTCATCCTCTGTCTTACTTCTCTGGTTTCGTCTGCCATTCTTTGATTGCTCATTTTCCGGTAATGCTGTACATTATTCAGTCTTTTATGCCCCAATAGTCTCGCTATCGTCCAGTCATCCAGATGCATTTCTGTAAGTTTGACGCCATAGTAGTGCCGGAACATGTGCGTTCCAAACCCGAATAATTCGCCATGATCATCTTTCAACTGCTTTTCCTGTATCATGGACATGACTTTTGTTTTTATAGCCATATACTGCATCGGGCGGTCAGGTTCTTTTTCATTAACAAATATGTATTCTGTATCACCGAACTTTTCCTGTGTATATTCAATAGAACTCTGTAACAGTTTTGCAAGTTCTTTACTGATCGGTTTTTTATATCTTTTAGTTTTAACTTGATATATTTCAATCATATCTTGGCCATTTTCTCTCGTCAGACAATCTGGTCTCAGTGTAAGGGTATCTGATATCCTAGTTCCAAGCATCTGATGTATCAGAAGACATCTTGCAATCTGTACATCCATCTGTGTAATTTCCGCATTCAGTCGTTTCATTTCATCATCAGAATACACTCTAAATTCTGCATTTACTTCCGGTGGAATATCCGTATTAATAAATAAATGCTCCAATCTTTCATAGCTGTAAATTTTTCCGATTGTCTCTAACTGTCGTCTTAATGAAATTACATAAGAACTATTCGCACTATGGGAAGTATCTTTTGTTGACAGATGTATCAAAAATTCTTCCAACACTTCTCTGTCTATTTCACTGCAGCTTTTTATTTTGGAATACTCTTTTTGGAGATATTCTGAGAATATCCTCATTATTGTCAATTCTCCCTGTACAGTTCCTATTGCTTCATACTGCAGATTCATATAAACAGCTTTCTTACATTCTTCCCTGATATCTGGCTGATATATTTTTCTGAAATCCAGTGTTTTTACATTATAAATTGGATTGGATCTGATTTTAATATCCAGATTTTTTAGTTCCCAAACATCTTTTTCTATCTCATCCCGTAAATCTTCTGGCCCTAAAAATTTCAGTACGTTTCTGAATATAATATCGTCACTGCTTCGCCATAGCTTACTGTACCATACACACTCTTCTTTTCTTTTACAATAGTTTATTCCCTGTTCTAACATCCAGCCTTTTAAAAGTGATATCCATTTTTCTGGATTTCTATCTCCAAGGCTTTTGATTCTCCGATTTATTCTGCTGTTCAAAAACTTTGCAATATGATTATAAGCTGTTCGATCCTGAATCAATGCTCTAAACGTTCCGTTTTGCAGCGATACATAATATAACCTCGAAACTCTTCCTTTAATTCTTGCGTTGGAAGCAACGTTAAATCAAATTTTCCATTATCCTTACGTGTCCCTGTTTCTTGTAAATTGGGGAAATCGCTGAAGTATATAATATCATTTTCCATCTTTTTCCTCTTTCTTTAGCCATGATGCTAAACTACTTCCTTGCATTTCAAAGACTCATCATTTGCTTTTGCAATCCTTTGCGGCATATAATCAATATACTGTCTTGTCATCTCTTCATAAGTATGTCCAAGATAATCCCTGATACTTTGCAGTGATACATGACTGTCATAAAACATAGTTGCTACTGTATGTCGATAATCGTGTGATTGAAATAAATATTCTCCATTTGCAATCTTATTTTCCCGGCACGCTTCTATCATCTGAGTTCGGAATGTACCATATAGACAAGCACCACCTCTGCTGTTTTTAAAAATGAATTCTTCAGGCTGAATTTCATGTTTTTTCAAGTATACTTTCATAATCTGATAAAGTGCCTGTGGGATTGGAATCCTTTTATAATTCTTCATTTTGACCTGATACACCTGAATCCAATAATCCTCGCCCTGCTGATAATAAGCATTTCCTTTCAATGTACACACTTCACTCGCCCGTAATCCTAGACACCACAGATGTAGGAACATACATCGTAATCGCTCTGGAAAAAGATATAATTTTTTCAAAATTTCCATATATACTGTTTCCTCAACGCTACGATCATGATGTACTATTACTTCTTTTTGTTGGAAATATTCAATTCGGAATGGCATTCTTGTAATATACTGTTTAACTTCCATGAATTTATAAAAATGACCGATACCGAAAATTCTTTCATTAAATCCCTTTGCCTGTATTCCCCGTTCTCGCAAGCCGTCTGCATACTTTTTTACTTCTGCGACAGTTGCATGAATCGCCAGTATCTTTTCTTGTTCCAGCAGTTCAATAAAATTTCTAATACATACAAATCTTCGTACAATCGTGCTGACTGCCTGTCCAGTAATTCCCAGTTCATATTTCATGTATGCCTGTAAAATTTCTCGATTCTGTATTTCCTTGACTTCCATAAAAGAAATGCTAATTAAGGATTTACTTTCGTCTATCCGATGTTTTCCAAGATGTAATCGTTCCAGATACCATACATTTGCTTCCCATTGGATCTGTTCCTGCTGCATAAACGCATCTCTTCTGCATTCACCTAAAATACTTCGTTGACTCGTTTCGGGAAAATTCTTTAAAATAGTTTCCACTTGTTCCATTTCCAGCAATCCAATATCCGTAATATTTAACTGAACACAAGAATCATAAAGAAGTTTTAAGGATTTTAACCTGACATTTCTATAAGCCTTAGACATTGAAGTATTGGCAATGATACGACTCAACGTATAAAAAATTTGTTTCTTTAAAACTTCTGAACAATTTTGTGTAAAATCCCACACCAATAGGTTTGTTTTATAAGAAGTTTCAAAGGTCTCAGCTATTTCCTTTTCCGGATAATACTTCAGAAAATAAATTTTATTTTGATATTTCCATTCATATATCCGCTTTCCATTTAGCGTCTGCATTTGTTGATAGATATGTTGTTGTTTTACCGTATCATATATTTTCAAATAGAAAGATACAATTTGTGATCGTATCTGTCCTCTTAAATATTGTTCATACGAATTTCGCAAAGGATAATCCATTTCTTCCAGATGCCAGATTTTTCTATCTGCCAAGAACTTTTTCAATTTGTTAATTCTTGAATCGCTTTTTATTCCAAGTGCATCAATTTCTGAATATAGTTCCTGCTTTTTCTTCTCAATATCTACTTCAGATTCTGTTATGTGTTCTGCCTGTTGCAATAAATATATAGGTATTTCTCACACCTCCCTACTCCAGCAGACGTTCCGCCCCATAAATAGCAGTGTGTTGTGCATAAAACTCATTACTTGCTTCTATCAGTTCATCATCCAGCCAGTCCAGATACTTTATAGTCGTATCCAAATGTTTATGCCCCAATGCCTGACTGATCATTTCCAGTTCCCATCCTGCCTGCTTTCGCATATTTGCAAAATAGTGACGTAACATGTGGGGTGTGATTTTAACTCCGGTTTTCTTTTCCATTCGGTCCAACATATCATATACACTGTCCACTCTTAATGGCTTTCCAATGTTCTCACCCATGATATTCACAAACAGGTAATCCTGATGTTGCAGGATTTTCCGATATTTTGCCAGATAATCCATGAGAAATTCAAACGTATCATTACTTATCTTGGCACTTCTGTATTCCGCATTTTTGGCTCTCGCTTCATTTTCATTATCTTCCCGGAAGCATACCCTTATCATGTGATTCCTATAATCAATATCTTTGACATATTTTACTCCCAGTAGTTCCCCAATTCTGTATCCGGTTTCTGCTAACATAAGTAACAGAAGCTGATCTCTTCGGTTCGTACAGGCCTGTAAAATTGTAATAATCTGATTTTCTTTTGCTGTTCTCCCACGATGTTCCTCTTCCTTCAGATAGGCTTTAAAAGAATGATTCCGCAGTACCTTTTTTACTCCCACCTGATTAACCGCTATAATCTGGTTATACGATAAGGTTTTGAGACTTCCGTACTGTTCATATTCTGCCTCTATAAATAAATAGAACCTGAACACATCTTTTAAGTATGCGTTGCAGGTTCCTTCATTCGGACACTTCTTTTCTCCAGCCGTTTGCTCTGTATGGTTTCCGGCTTTAAGCCAGTATAAAAATTCCACAAAGTGTTCTGTCTGTTTTTCATAATCTAACTGATAGACTTCTGTGAGTTCCATTTCTTTCTCTGCCATATATTTCATATAATAGCAGATTGAAAATGCTGTGCGTTTCACTGTATTTGGTGAACGTTTACATTTAATCTTATGCATTAGATATTTACTTGGCAGTTCTTCAATACTCATTGTTTCCAGATTTCTGATGAAAAATATTTTTCTGTTCCATCTTTTATCGTTTCCACCTTGTATATCATAAGCTGCCTCCTTTCCTCTAACGCTATACACAGTATACCCACTTCATGCCGAAATAGCTATTCATCAATACCAACAATCCCACCGAAAACGCCCTTGAAATACCACCAAACTTTCGTGCAAAATCTGCTTTTTCTGTAGCAGAACCACGAACGGTTACAGGTAGTATTCCACGCCTTTCCGGTTTCGAATAAAGTGCTGGACATCCTTGATATCTTTTGCCATCTTGCAGCTCGGAAGCGCACACATTACTTCCTCATGATACCTGCCACCTTCTCCTGCACGCTCGTCTAAAATGGACACGACACAAGTATCTGTCTCGGTGCGGAGAGCACGTCCGAATCCCTGTCTTAGTTTTTTCTGCATGTCTGGAACAATCACTGCCTGAATATAATCTTTCAGGCTGGCATATTCCTTCTTCTGTGCTTCACTGATGGGATCAGGAACAGCAAAGGGCAGTTTTACTATAATCAGCGAAGATACCATATCTCCAGGGAAGTCTACTCCTTCCCAACAGGAGCCGGCTGCAAAAAGGACAGCATTGTCCATCTGTTTAAATCTTGTGATCTCTTCCGGTGAATGTCTCCACACCTCTATCATCGGGAACGGAATTTCATCCCTTAACATCTGGTAAACGTTTCCCATCAAATGATAAGATGTAAACAGCACTAGCGTATGCCCGTAAGTCGAACAGATCAGTGAATGGATATGGCCTGCTATCATCTCTGCCTCTTCCTGACTTTCTCTTCTGCATGTCTTCAAATTCTTTGGCAGATATAACAGACAGTTCTTCTGATATTCAAACGGGGAGTCTGCCACATATTCCCGGACTCTCCGCACTCTCTGTAATCCTGTCATTTTCCGAATGTGGGAAATCCCTGTCCGGTTTTTAAGTTCCGCTTGTCAGAATCGCTCCCATTCCTCTGCTCCATAACATCTGGTCCAGATACTGTGGAATCCGTCTGCTGGATGCACACAATATAATCCGGTGGTCATGGTCCTGCTTCAGATGCAGCACATACTTCTTATCCTGATGGAAAAAGCATTCCAGCACACTTTTGGTTTCTTCCAGCTTGTTTCTGATCCACTTTGGAATCTTCTTTTCTAATTTTTCTATGATCTTATTCATGGTCTGTATCCCCTCATATAAATACATTGCACACTCTTCTGTCATGTGGAATTCTTCTTTGATTCCATATCTGGTTCTGTGGTTTTCTCCTATGATGTCCAGCACCATCCGGATCGTGCCGGACAGTTTCCTTATCTCCGGTCCTTGATATTCTTTTCCAAGATAAAAGCAGATTTCCCGGATATCATCATAACACAGGCTCTTCCCGAACATCTGCTTTGCTGCATCCGGCAGTTTGTGTGCTTCATCTATAATCAATGCCCGGTAATCTTTCAATAACGGGCGGTAATCCTGCAGTCTGTGATAACCATCAGCCAGCAGATAATTGTGATTACAGATCTGAATGAACATTTCATTATCTCTGGAACGCTCCAAATACTGCTGATATCTGCACGAACCTCTTTTCGGGCAGTCTCCCGAACAGAACTTCGGTACACTCACCATCCTTCTGTCAAACCCACTTAAGTTGGACACTTCGTCCATATCATAATGTTCTTTCAACGACAGCAGCGCTTCTTTCTGCAACGCATTTTGTTTTTCTCTTCGATTGCAACGATTCGTTGCTCCAACCTCTCATCGCAGACAAAATGCTCTTTCCCTTTTCGTATCACAGCTTTAATAGGGGCCTGAATCGTCCCGTTCTCCTGAAGAATCCGGTAGAGAAAAGGGATATATTCTGTAAGAATTGCTTTCTGGAGTGCAATGCTGGAAGTGGATATCACGACCGGACGCTGCTCATAAGGGGAACATCCTTCTGCAAGGAGGGAATATTTTCTCATCAGAACACAGGCTACCAGATAAGCATACGTCTTGCCGATACCGACACCCGCGTCACACAGTGCTATGTTTCTTCCCAGCAGGTTATCCAGCATTTCGTGGCATAACATAATCTGTTCTTCCCTTACTGCCATTCCATGCTCCGGGAACAGTACCCGAAAGATCGTATCAATTTCACGATGCGCTCTTTTTAAATATTCTTTTGTGTAATACATAATTTGTTACCTGATATGCGTGCTGATACCACATCAATACGGCTGTAAAGGATTTCTCCCTACAGCCGCATGTATCTGATATCAACGACACATTCTTCCTTGATTTCTTATACTTTTGTTTTTTGGCGTTGTATTTGTCCTCGACTCCCCCATTGCCTTACGGGAACATTACAGGCGGATGCTTGGCATTGCACCGCTCATGGATTTTCTAAAGGTCTTGCTGATTACAACCCAAGTCCATCCTCTGCTCACTGGCAGTTCCTATGTATCATTATCCCCTCGTAAGTGATCCTCGCAAAAGACCGCCACGGTCCTGTTTCAGTTAAAGATGATTCGCTCGAAACGAAAACGCCACAAAAGAACTCTGCCTCTCACTTTCTGGTCTAATTTCTTCCATGCCCTTTTCATCTGTCCTCGCGTCTTCCTGCCACGCTTCTACTTACGGGAACGTACCTGTAATGCTGGTATGAGGTTGTCAAAGTACACTGGCAAAATTTACCTGCCTATTAAATAGCCGACGAAAAACGCCATAATTATTCAATTTTTGATAAATTTTTAATTTTTTCTTCAAACGGTTTCTTTTGGTATAAATCGTCTGTTCTGCCATTCCCATAATCTTAGCAACTTCTCTTCCAGAATATCCCCATGTACTGAGTAAGAGGATTTCCAGTGTCTGATGCTCCGTTTCTTTCAATAGTTCATAGATTCGCTTATCACCTATGTGATCCAGAAGCTCCTTTACATCCCTTGCAAACAGCTCGCTGTCCTTTTCTTTTATGGAATCCATATCCTGCATCGTTTCATCCAGATGTTCCCGGTATCTGCGCTCTTCCAGAAGTCTTCCCTGTCCATCTGGCGCAGCTTTTGGATCTTCTCTTCTTCCATTCCCAGTTCACGCAATTTCTTTTCTTCCTGTTCTTTCCAATAATTCCACTTTCGTTCTTCACTTGTCTTGTTATAAGCCATTTATCTTTCCTCCGATCTGATTTTTGATATAGAAATCAAATCGGAGCATGGCGGTGACCGGATAGGTACGTTATAATGTTCGAAAAATGTCGAAGAAAAAAGTGCTGCAACCTCATCGATTACAGCACTTTTTTCCATCTTACGTGAATATTTCTTGTTGGTTCATAGGAGATTCCTTCTTTTTCTCATAATGAATAAAAGACTCTTGTCATCCATTATTTATTATAATTTTCTACTATTACAATAGCTTTTTTAACAAGTTTTCTTGTCTTGGAGTTTAAAAGAAAGCTACCAGTTTTTTCCTCTGATAGCTTTCCATTCATTCTTATTCTGTTGGGAACATCGCTGCTTCCAACTTATTCATCTCTGTATCCAAAAGACCATATTTTCCTGAGTTATCTTTTTCCACGGATACGTTTACAGTAACAGCTTTTCCATATCTGTTCTTTTCAAGACTCTTCTGGACACTTTCTGTTAATACAGCTGCAAAGACTTCCGGATCATTTCCATCCAATCCCTGCTTTATTTTTTCATTGCTTACCTCTGTAGAGCTTTGTTGCAATGTCTGAAATACATTGGATGGTTCAACTTGTACACTTACTGTATAGACTCCATCCTCTTCTTTCACATCTTGTACTTTGTATTTTGCCAGTTTCTTTACTTCTGTCAGTTTTTCCGCATAATCAGCAATTCCTTTATCCGTAATGTTATCGGAATCATCAAATTGCTGTTGGATACTCTCATTAAAATCCTCTTCGATTTCTTTCTTGGCATCTTTTTCCGAGATTTCTAACAGATTCGCATAGTCCTTATATTCTCCATGATAGTGTGCATCAAGAGAACTTGGACGTAGGATTGGCATCAAAGTCTGGTTGTCTGGAGCAAGCTGATAACAATATACATACTATAATTCCTATACTTATGCACAAAACACAATTCTTCTTTTGCATATTCTCTCCTTCACGCTTTATTTATCTTCAATTTTTATCGAAAATAACATTTTTAAATACTGTTCTATTGACTCCTTTTGAACTTTTCTTTCAATATTATATGGAATGCACATAAAAAACTCCACATAACCATTATCAATAAAACTCAGCAATACTTCTCCATTTTCTGTTAAAAAATGTACATATTTTTTATTACATTTACTTTCAAATTTAATATTCGACATTTGCTTGTATATTTTTTTGTAATGATTTTTTATGCTTACTTCATCTGTACAATCAGTTCCATCACCTATCAAAAAGAAATATACAACTTATCATAATCTTCATTTCTATATGTCATATAAGAATCTGTATGACCATCACCAATATTTTTATAATGCTCATTTGGAATCGAATAACTAATTATTTTCCCCTCTAATGTTTCAAATCTTTCTGTTTCATCAATTCTAATTTCACATGGTTCAAACATTTTTTTATAAACAAGCCCAATTCATAATCCGACATTTCTATAAAATTAATATAATCTTTTTCTTCCGTTTTTCGCGAATATCCCCCTCTATTATTCCGTTCCCATCTTCTAATTTCTAATTCATCTCCATTTTGTTTCAAATCAATTCTTTGATAATTCTTGGAAAATGTTGGAAAACTTTTATATTTTGTTTGTTTCCAAAAATTTGTTTTAATTGAGATTCGTCTACTTTTGGGGAACTTTCTGCAATTTTTATTCCTTTTCTAATTGCACAGCCTATCTTATCTATTGTTTCTTCAGCCATAATTTCAATTGTAGGTTCGATAGAAATATAACATCCCATAAACCTTTCAATGGCATTAGGCACAATTAAGAAACCATATTTTTGATTATAATATACAGAAATCATATCCGTTTTCTCCTCTCTATTACTTAAGGGGAATAAAATATTCCCCTTAAGCTATTTACTTTGCTATTATTTTCCTACTGTAATAATGAGTTTAACACCTTTATCAATACCATGTTTTGTAGCATTATTAACTGCATTTATCTGAGCTTCGCTTAATGTTACATTTGGAACAACTACTTGTAATTGTCTACCCACTATTTCTTCCGCATTAACAAATTTACCATTAAATGTTTCTCCTATAAATCCTGAAACTTTATTAATGTCCTTGACAATTACCTTTTCCAATTTATTACCATTTTGATAAGTCTTTGCACCTAAGTCTCGGCTTTTAACACTAGTCACAACACCATTTTCTACTTTATCTATGGTCGGGAAATTGTGTCCCAAGTTATTTCCCATAGCTTTGTCAATAATATCTCCTCGCTCTAATGGTGGTTTTTCCCAAGTGCCTTCTGGCAATTTTGTTTCGGTTACTTCTGCAACTAATTTTTTAAACGATTTATCAATCCCATCATTATGGGTACTTCCTGCACTCCTTACTACATTCAAAAGTTTCCCAGCCCCATAACTAAGGCCACCCATAACGCCACCTGTCACTGCTCCTGCAATACCACCGACTAACGTATCTTTTGCTACTTGTTTCAGACTATTTCCAGACAAACCTGAATTCACTGCACTATATGAAGCTCCACCAATAGCTCCAATAACTGCTCCTGAAACCATCGCCGTTCCTAAGCCACCCATTGCTGGCAATGCTGCCAGAACTGCTCCTGCAGCCAAACCGCCTGTTGCAGCAACTACAAGACCAGAAACTGTAACCGCAGTTATACCAATGGCTACTTTTTTCACCGCATTCCAGTCTACTTTTCCAAGCTTATCTGTAATACGATTTGTTGTCGTACACATATGTCGTACCACTCTGAGCGGATTTCTGCCGTTCTTTCTGAAACATAGGATTTGAAAGATGTATAAGTTTTTCCAATTTTCTGTACCCCATTGCTTACAGAACGAATAAACTGACTTCCTCTGGATGTGATCTTTTGATATGTACTGCTACTGGTTACACGATTTTTCACAGATTGATATGTCTGTTTTGCATGTTTAGCTGCATTTTTGGCAGTTTTTGCTACCCCCTTCACTGTGTTAACAATAGTTTTTGCTGCTTTCTTAGCTGTATTTACTACTGTTTTGACTACCTTTTTCGCAGTATTAACGATTTTCTTGCCGACACTCTTGACTGCTTTCGCTGCTTTTTTAGCTGTACTCTTAATCCTGCTCCACAATGAATGTCCTGTCGGATCACTGTAATTCAGCGGATTATTGGTCGTATAATCGTAGCGGTTTCTGGTCAATGGATTTTCTGTCGTTCCAAGGTCACTATCTTCAGTTGTAAAGGTTCCGTTCTCTGCGTTATAGTATCTTGCCCGCAGATACTGAAGTCCTGTTTTTACATTTGTGGACTCCCCATTGTAACCGTAGTAATTGACACCGTCTGCTGTTCCTGATGTAAGGTTACCGTATGAATCATACTGATAACTGTTCGTCAGATTAGCTGTTTCGGTCAGGATTCCGGTCACGCTGTTTCTTCCGTCATATAAATAATAACTGCTTTCTTCCGATTTATCAACGCTTACCCGTTCTCCGATTCCACTTTCTCCATAAGTATAAGCCTGACGTACTTTCTCGTCTGCTCCATACTCTGCAAGGACTTCTGTATTCTCGCGATTGATATCGTTGATATACTCTGTCAGTGTGTATCCTTTGGCATTGGAACCGCCTTTTACCAGAGAGGCAAGCTGCTCTTTCGGGCTGTTTCCATCTTCGGTACGCTGGTTCGCCGGGATCAGGACTTCATCGCCATAGCAGTCTTCCCATTTATAGGTGTTATCAAGTTCGAATACCCGGTTGTTATCTCCATCGTACATGGCTGCCATCAGGACTGTTCCACCCTGTTTTACTACTGCCAAACGATTCTCTGCTGTGTATTCATAAGTAACCGGATCTGCACTGTTTGTCTTATCACATTCCTGGATCAGATTGCCATCTTTATCATAGCTGTAGGTTGTTCCCGGATCGCCCCAGATCTTTGCATTGGTGCGTTTGATGAGCTGGTTGGAATCGTTGTACTTATAGTTATATTTTGCTTTGCTGACACCATCCTCGATCTTCTCGTAAGAGGTCCGGTTTCCAATCTTGTCATAAGTATAATTATGGACTGTCTTTTTACCGCCCTCTGCTTTTTCTGTACAGCGTGTCAGTTCCCAGTTGTCATCGTATTCATAGGTACGTGTCGTCTGGATCTCTTTTTCCTGATGCTCACAGTCTGCTTTGTCTGTCTCTTTCTGTGTATCGCCCAGTTGTACCAGTCTTCCCAGCTTGGCGTCTTTCTTGTTCCAGCTTCCAGTTCCGTAGCTGTTTCTCCAACTACATATCCCTGATCATTGTACTTGTACTCATAAGTACTGATTACTTTGCCGCAGGAACCACAGGTATTCACAATCTTTGTGATATGATCTTCTGCATCGTAAGATACTTCCGTCTTTGTTCCATTACTTCTAGTAACTTCTGTCACACGGTTCAGTGCATCATGCTTGTAAGTGGTTACTTTTCTATTACGGTCTGTCAGTTTTACCAGATTATCATTTAAGTCGTATTCATAGCTGATCTTTGTCCCATCCGGGTATACGATTGCCTGCAGATTATCTGCGTCATCATAAACGTAGCTGACATCCTTTTTCGAACCGCTTGTCACTTTGGTGATTCTTCCAAGTGCATCGTATTCGTAGCTGCTCTTGCCTGTCTGATCCTTCATGGATACCCGTTCCCCGGCACTGTTATATGCGTAGGTCACGTCCTTTTCGGATGTCTCGCCTTTTGCGTCCTGATAAGATTTCTCCAACAGGTCATTCAGTTTGTCGTAATCATACGTGGTTTTCTTGCCGCTTGCCTGTGTATGTCCGGTCAGTCTGCCTTTTTCATCATAGTCGAATTTCTCCGTTCTTCCTGCCGGATCTTTGATGGATGTCAGGTTGCCTTCTAAGTCATAAGTATAATTCGTTGTCTTATTTGCTGCATTGGTGAAGGTCACCAGGTTATCCATGTTGTCGTAACCATAAGTTGTTACACCGCCAAGGGCATCAGTTACTTTGGTCAGGTTGTCATTCTTGTCATATTCCAGATGGCTCTTTAATCCGGTCTTATCTGTAACAACCTGAATATTCCCATGTGCATCGTAATCAAATCCCGTTGTGAATCCACGCTTGTCTGTAATAGAAGTTACCCTGCTGTCCTTATCATAGGTATAGGATTCCTTCTGCCCCAGTGCATCGGTCTCTTCTGTTACACGGTTGTCTTTATCGTAGACTGTCTTTGCAACATAGCCCATCGGATCTGTTACAGATGTAACATTATAATTCTTATCATATCCATAGCTGGTCTTTCTTCCACCCGGTTTGGTGATCTCAGTAATATTTCCTGCCGGGTCGTAAGTGTAAGCAGTTATCTTACCAAGCGGATCAGCTGCAGAAGTCATCTGACCTGCCAGGTCATAACTGTAGGTATTGCTCCGTCCAAGCGGATCTGTCTCCTTCACCAGATTGCCATACTTATCATAAGAAAAGCTGGTTGTTCCATCCAGTGCATTGGTAGAAGACTTCATGTTATGGAGCTTATCGTAAGTATAAGTAGTGGTACTCTTTAAGCTGTCGCTTTCTTTTACCACGTTGTCCACTTTATCATAAGAGAAATTTTTAGTATAACCCAGTGGACTGGTCATACTCTTCAGACGTCCGGCTTTATCATAACTATAGGTATACTCTCCACCATTCGCCTGTGTCATCTTTGTGACATTGTCATTCAGGTCAACACTGTACTGTGTCTCATTTCCCTTTGCATCCGTTACAGAAATGACATTGCCATGCTTGTCGTAATCATATTTGGTAACTGCTCCCTTTGGAGAAATCTGTTCCGTCATGTTACTCAGGCTGTCATATTTGTATTCGGTAATGAGTCCCATCGGATCTTTTGATTTGGTAAGATTTCCAATGGCATCATAACGGTATTCATTTGTTTCTTTTAACGGAGAAGTCTCACCGATCTTGCGGTCCAGTTCATCATACTGGTAGGTTGTCGTATTTCCATTTCCGTCTGTCTGGGATACGAGATTGTCATTTTTATCGTAAGCATACTTGGTAACCGTACCGTTTCATCGACAGATTCCGTCACATTATCATTTCCGTCATACTTAAAGGTGCTGGATGCTCCCAGTGGATTTGTCTGAGAAATAACCCGGTCTTTCTTATCGTAAGCGTATTTATATGTGGCTTCCTCTTCTTCTGTCATGGATAACTAGTTGCCGACTTTATCGTAGGTAAAGGTTGTTTTATGACCTTCCGCATCCGTTACCGCTGTAATGCGGTCCATAACATCATATTCATAAGATGTGATACTTCCGTCTGCTTCAGTAAGTTTCAGGAGTCTGCCGTACTGATCGTACTTGTATGTTGCTGTCCTGCCAAGTTCATCGGTCTGTGTCAGTACATTTCCGGCACCATCATAAGTATAATCCATACTGTTTCCACCATTGTCGGAGGAATGGATCAGGTTGCCTGCTCCGTCATATTGATAGGTAATTACGAGTCCCTGTGCATCCGTACATTTTACAAGCTGTCCGATGGCATCGTACTCCATCAGCACCTTGTCCCCTGTCGGCAGTATTATGGATGTGTTATTTCCCTCTTTATCATACACATAACTATACGCATTGCCGAGGGCATCTGTCATCTTTGTGCTGTTGCCCTGTGAATCGTATTCGTAAGTGGTCTTTCCTTTCAGGGCATCCACCGTCTGTTCCAGATTGTCGGTGGAATCATATTTCATTGCTGTAATGTTGCCCTTTGCATCGCTTACCGATGTCATGTTTCCATTACCATCGTAAGTCATGGTACTGGTATTTCCATTTTCATCGGTAGAGGATACCAGATTTCCATTTAAGTCATACTTCATGGATACGGTATATCCAAGGGCATCTTTGGATGTAGTCAGATTTCCTGCCTTGTCGTAAGCATAAGTATCTGTTCTTCCCTCTTCATCGGTAGAAGATACCAGATTTCCTGCTTTATCATAAGTATATGTGGTAGTTCCACCTTCTGGGTTGGTTTCACTTAAGCGGTTTCCTGTATTATCGTAGGTATAAGTCCAGGTTCTTCCACTGTCATCTGATTTTGATACCAGATTGTCTGCCGCATCATAAGTATAAGTGGTAACTGCACCTAATTCATCTGTCTCTTTAGCGAGTCTTCCGCAGTTATCATATTCCTTGGAATGGCTGCTTCCATCTCCATAAGTAATCTTGGTTTCATTTCCTAATGCGTCATATTCATATTTGGTTATATTACCAACTGCATCTTTGGACTGAAGCACCTGTCCAAGAGAATCAAACTTGGATACGGTTGCATTTCCATTTCCATCGGTATATTTTTTCAGATTTCCTGCTTTGTCATATTCATAGAGCTTTGTTCCAAAATCTTTATTACTCTCTTCTATGACACGTCCCATGCTGTCATACTTATAAGTAATTGTATTTCCTTTTGCATCGGTTGCTTTGACCTGCTGATAATTCTTATCATAAACGTAGCTGATCTGATTTCCTTTCGGATCTGTACCACTGGTCATCACATAAAATTCCCATAATATATACCATAAGTGTATTCCAGACATGATGTTGCCAGTCTGCCTGATATGCCACTGTTATAATTAACAGAGCTATCAGCTCAAAGATCAGATCTCCGTACATCGTTCCCCACTGCATGCTTCCCCAGCATGAAAGCAGATATGCACAAAAATATGCAAATAGCTTTTGTGTATCCTCATTTTTTGGATACAGGATGGTATTGTAACGGAACACAGTATAAATCCAGAATAATTTACTTGTCAGATAAGTGATCAAATGGATATTCATAATCTTTTCTTCTCCGTTTGTAATAGTCTTTCCCTGACCTTCTTGCGATTTGCTTTACTGATACTGAGACGTGTCTTGTCTTTCATAACCACGTTGTCATATTCGTAATGCTCCACGTGTTCCATATTGATGAGATAGGACTTGTGAATCAGTAAGAAATATTCTTCTGTTACATCCGCTACATCCTTTAATTTTCCTCGATATTCATATTCTTTTTCCGATGTCACGATATGTACTCTTTTTCCCAGACTATAAAAATACAGGATCTTGTCATAAGAAATCTTGTGGATTCCTTTTGTATCCGTATATTCAAATATTTTCTTCCGTTCTTTTAACAGTTCCCGTAATTCACCTATCACCCGGAAAAGTTCTTCCTCTCGGATTGGCTTTACAAGAAAATCAAATGGATGAATACGGAATAATTTCATAGCATATTCCTGATATGTTGAAATATAGGTAATCCGCAGTTCTTTTCCATAATTTTTCTTTCGTATCTCCGTTCCGATATCAATTCCATTCTCATGTTCCAGACAAATATCAAGGAATAACATATCGTAGGATTCTTCTTCCAGCCTGTTAAGAAGCTGCTCCGCAGAATAGTATATTTCTATAGATATCTGACAGTCATTCGCTTTCCCATAATGGAGCAGCTTCTGTTCTAACCAATTACATAGGATGATGTCATCATCACAGATTGCAAGTTCTAGCATATTTTCTTACCCTCAGTCTTTCGTAACACGACAAATGGGGAAAAGAATCCCCTTCAATTCTTTTCCCGAATGGACATCACTAATTTTGTGTCATTTTTCCGATGCAACAGCACCACTTCCTTTGCTGTCTTATTTTGTCCTCTATATAATAAACACTTGAACAAGAAAAAACTGTCGCCATTTTATAATTTATTTATATTTTTTATGTTTTATTTATATTTTATCCAAATATTACAGCGATAACTAATAATGTCACCCCCTGCATTATTCTTTTTATTTTTAGCGTCATTTGATAAAACATCAACGTTTTTGATGGCAAAAAGGGAACCTGCAAAACCAGATTCCCTTTAAAATACATGCTCTTCTCTAAAAGGATGATAAATCCACCATCCTCTGCTTATTTTTAAAAACTTTTTCCTTTTTTACAATACTTATAAATATTAAATGGTTTTTCTTTTTTTTCAAATAAAATCCCTGTTGTTTTAATAATTTTTATAAGTTCATCCGACTCCATATCTGTCGTTTTAAATATAAATATTTTCTTTTCATTTGTTATGAAAAAAAAGAAGTTTTTATATAAGAACATTCTATCAATATTTTTAAATTCATAAATTTGATCTTCATCTATTTTAATTGCGTTTTCATCGATATCCACCGTTTCATATCCTGATCTACCCCAGACAAATTCATGAACATTTTTTTCAAAATTTTTACCAATCATTTGATACCAAATAATCCAAGCCACACAAGCCACACAAGTTCCAATCCCTATTCCAAACATCAAATAACTTCCGACAGATAACAATTAATCGACAGTAAAAATTCTACAGGTGTAAAAATATAGATAATCATTCTACTTTTCTGTCTTGTTTTAAATAATTGATTAGGAATTATAAACCCAAGCGAAAGCATTCTTTCTAATTCTTCCCTATCCTCATCTGACACAATTGATTTAATATGCATTCTTCTTAATCCCCCTTTTGCCAGAGGTCCTCTTTATAAAATCGAACCTCTGGCCATTGTCTCTTTTATTCTTTTACAATTTACAGCGCTTGAATCAACAAACCAAAAACAGTACCTGCTCCAGCTGAAAATAAAGCAATAATTGACGGAATTGCATTTACAACTAATGCACCCGCAAGAACTAATATTACGGCTCCTGCCAGTATATTACTATGCTCTTTTGTGAATTCTACAACATTAAATTCAAGACCACTATTAGAATTTAATGTCATTGTAAAAATCAAAGCAACCGATATTGTCCACTCTTTTTCCTCTTCTGGCAGCAAATCTGATGTACTAAATACAATGGAAAACTCTACACTATTGGCAAAAACATTATTTATTTCAAAAGCAATATTACCAGATTTAACCGATAAAGCAATTTTTTCTATCGTATTTCCAAAGTTATCTGCTCCCTCTATACCTGTATCTGATAAATTTGATGAAATCTCCATAATTTGATTTTTGCAAGTTTGTGTCAATTCTCCATCATTTCCTATATCCACTTTTATATTATAAATTTTACCAGTTGAACTTTCAAGCGATGTGGATATTTTAGTAGAAATATCAATTGCTCCTTGAGGACTCATCATTGTTCCCAGTGAAATTTCCTTATCATACTCCACACCCACATCCATAATTTTATTCAGATAACCAAGCGGCTCCATTACATTATAGACATATTGATTTCGTGCTATTTTTACCTTTGCCCGAAGATTTTCTTGCGCTATTTCCTCATCTGTTTTTGTCGATACGGCATCGAACTTTAAATCCAGTATCTCTCCCTGAATATGCATCTTTATCCAGTGGGAACGAAGGTGATGAAGAAAATGAGTTCAACTCACAAAATTGATCAAATGCCCAGTTCTTCGGCATCGAATATCCCAAATTACAGCTAAATCCAGTTGACATATCTGCCACAAATGATTTACTTGCCAATCCTGCTTCATAAACTTTAGTACATACATATCTTGGTGCATAAATGCCGACTTTATAATTTTTATCATTTGTCGAACTGAAAAAGATCATGTGAATCTGTTCAAAATAAGGTATAATAAATGTATCAATCTGATATGAATAACAATCAAAATCCACTGCAAAGTATATAGTCGTTCCACTTGGTATACCGATTCTCTCGGCTGCTAAAATTGCTGTCTGTGCATCAACACTTCCCTGGGACGGATCCTTAAAATAGTTTAATTCATATCCTCCATCCTGATATATCGGGAATACCGATAATCCTGCATTTTCAATGTTTTTCACTTCTGTTGATGTCAAATATTTCGGTGTATGTTCTTTTCCAACAGAACCTGTCAGATAACGTCCTACATGAGTATACCCTGCATTTTTTATATCTAATGCCTGTTGTTTATTTAATACTGTTGCACAGTCACACGCTTTTGCTGCCCTGTTTGTATCGCCTTTACTCGTAAGCAATGATTTCATAGTAGAAACATTTACTTTTCCTTTTGTTACAAGTCCAATTCCTGTCAGACCATAAAACTCCTGAAATTCTGACACCTTTGACTCTGTAGTCGAATCAAACACGCCATCGAATCTTCCCGGATTATATCCGTTAAAATATAGTCCGTATTGAGCAATCTTATTAAATGGAACATATTTCGTCGAGTTCTGTCCGTTCTGTAATGTACCCGGAAACGCATTTGTTGTTGCATCGCCAAAATTAACTGAATTCAAATCTGTAATTAATTCAGTTGTAACTCCTTCAGCCGCCTGCAATGCACCAACTAAAGACAAAATTGTCTGTCTTGAGGCAATTCCATCACAAGGTCCAACACCAATAACATCTGACCAGTCACTATTTAATTGCTGTTGAATAAGAACAATATTGGAATCCCCACCAGAAACCTTTGTAAACCAGTTTAGGGATAACAATCCAGACCAAACTTTCCAATCAATTTTGCCCGTAACTTCCAGTCCTGCATTTTCCTGCATCTTTTTAACTGCATTTACTCCTGATGTATAATAAATTCCAGTAATTCCTCCAGCAGCATATCCTTTGCAAAACAGAGCACACTGAATCAAGCATACATTAACCTGCGGAGTATCATTCGGATCCATTTTTGTAATAATGGCTAACTTCTTCATGGTATTAATAGTAAGTGGTCCAACCGTTCCTGTAATCGTTGAGATTCCATTCTGAATCTGAAATGCACGAATGATTCCCTGCATCACGGCTGTTCCGGTCTTTCCATCTTCATCCAGTTTTACCCAATCCTTATGTCCACCAAACATCGCATTTAAATATTTTTGTGCTGCTTTTACATTCTGATCACTCATATTCACTACCTCCTAATTCAAGTCAATTATAAAGATTTCTAACTCTTTATATGTCTATCACTAAAAGTTACAATAACAATTTATCAATCAACTGTGCCTATTTTGTGACTATTTTCCAAAGGATTCATTAACTCCCTTATAAAATCCTTAACAAATTATGAAAGAAACCATCAATTATCACCCCATATCCCATTATAGAACTGTAATCTACTGCATAATTTCTCTGCCGTACCTGATCACTGGAATTTCCCTCAATCGTGTAAACTCTTCCACCTTCACACTTTTCTACTATTCCTACATGATCCGATGTTCCATCATGATCCCAGTCAAAAAAGATGATCATTCCAGCTGTCGGAGTTGTTCCGCCACTCTGCCACTTATTCTTTCCCTGAAACCAGGACACTCCATCACTGCACAATGAGAATTTAGGAACATTCCCACTTGCAATCAGACCGCTCTGATCCGCACACCAGCTTACAAAACAGGCACACCATTCTACCCGACTGTCAAATCCGTACCAGCTCCAGAACTTCTGACCGCCACTGTTTCCAAGCTGCCCCATTGCAACCGACACAATCTGCTGATTACCAAACAAACCAGCAAACAGGCTGCCACCGGAATAATACCGCATCACATGGGGAACGTATTGGGGATCTCCGTAACTGCTCCATCCATGCGAAGCTGCCTGCTCCTGTGAAAATTGTAAAGCATTGGCTTCCGTGTATCCGCCTCTTTGCAACGCCCATCCTATGTATCCGTTTCCGTAGTTATATCCCTGCCATGCAAGTTTTAACTTGTCCATATCCTGTGGGCTGCTGCATCCTGCCTGACTGATACAATCTGCAAAGGTCTGCACTCCCACCTCTATCGAATAATTCGGATCGGTAATAGAACCTGGACTGTGTGAGAATCTTGTATTATACGGACTTTCCGAACACTGCATCGGGTCTGTTCCTCTTCCCCCGGATTCCTGCATCATAATCGCCTGTATCGCAGACACATATTCTGGGATACCATATTGGGATGCGTACTGCTGTATCACCGAAGTATAAGCCAGCACCTCAGCACTTAGGGATTCGGAACTTTCCGAACTACTGCTGAAGGCTGCTCCTGCAATGATTCCCGCAATCAAAATGAATACCAGAAGAAATGCACCGCCTCCGGCAGCAATCCATTTTCCCATTTTTTCAAGAGCTACTACCCCTTTTTGAATCGCTGCTGTAATTCCCTGTACGGATAACTTTGAACCCTTTCCAGTTACCTGAAAGACTGCTTTTCCACTTTCTGCCGATGCCTGTGCTGATTTTCTTGCCATCTGGACTACTCTTGCTTTCTGCATCGCCTGAAGGCTCTTTTCCACCTGCTGTTTCTGCATGGATGCCTGTGTCTTTATTTTCTCCTGAGACAGACCGGATACTTTTACCACTCTCGGTGCTGCTTTCACCTGCCGTTTACCATTCTCCTTGGCAAGTGCCGCCTGCTCCGGTTTCAGCTTGATTAATTTTTTTCCGCTTTCTGCCCCTGCACCATTGCTTCTTCCTGTCTGCTTTTTCTTTCCTTTATCTTCCTGTAGGTCACTCCGGCAAGTTTTTTTCCACCTCGATATGTGGTTTTTCCTATGGTTTTTCCTGCCACACTCGCCGCCCTGTACTGTACAGATTCTATTTTTTCAGTTCCATATTGTGTTGGGGAGTCTGACTGCTCACTGCTTTTCTCATGTAGTTCCCTTGGCTTTTCTTTTGCTTTCAGTACCGTCTGGCGAACCAGCTCTTTCGGAAGCCGGGCAGCCGGATTTCGAATCTTCGGATTCTTATCCCTTACCCGTTCCTTGATATCTCTCATCCGGTCACCCTCTTTCCGTATCTCTTATCTCATCGGGCAACATCCCGATGTTTCTTTTTTTCCTGCTGTTTCTGCAACTGCTCCAACTGTCTGATTGCCTCATTTACCAGTGGATGTTCGTTGTAATATGGCACAAGTTCCAAATCCCCCCTATCTTTAGATGATAACGGCAATCGATATTCCACATCCGAATAAATAGAGTCCGGATCATGGATAGAAAATTCAATAGCCGGACACATATTGGCAGATGTTCTACAATACTTCTGGTACTTTTTATATGCCTCTTCCAGCGTTCTGCATTTTGTATATTCTCCTAAATCATGAAACTCACCGCACTCTGCAGCATAAAAAGTTATCGTTACTTCTTCTTTTTTCTTCATTATGATTCTCCCGGTTTTGTTGTCATTAGTTTATAAAGGTCTGTATTCTTTGGGAACGTATTCTCAAATGGTACGATATTTCCAGAGCAACGGATCAGACCACTACCAACCGATACATTTGTAATATAGGACAGTTGGTTTTCGGAAATATTCAAAAGAGCTGCCAGTTCTTCCCTGTCTGTACTTGCCTGATTCAAAAGAATCAAAAACTCACTGTTTGCCAACATCAGTCTTGCAGTGTCCGATTTCAGAAGTTCCTCAACATTTTGGGTTAAACCTGTCACGAATCCATTGTATTTTCTGATTCTCTTGTACAGTCGGTAGAAGAAATTTGCACTGTATTCATAGCGGAATAACAGATAGAACTCATCGGCAAATATCCATGTCGTTTTTCCTTCTTTCCAGTTCTGAATTACCCTGTTGAAAATACTGTCTAAGGTAACCAGCATTCCCAGTGGCATAAGCTGTTCCCCCAGTTCCCGGATATCATAATCCATGATCCTGTTCTTCTTATTCACATTGGTCGGCTGTGCAAAGGTGTTCAGGCTTCCATTGATAAAAAGTTCGGATGACAGTGCAAGTCCCCTTGCCTCTTCTTCCGGCTGTAACATCAACTGTCGGTACATATCTTTCAATGTCGGAACTTCTCCGGTATAACCACTTCGGATATAATCCCGGTACACATCTGCAGCACAGCGGTCCAGGATTGACTTTTCTTTTGCTGACAGGTTTCCTGCTCCAACCAACTGTTCAAATACAGACAGAATAAACTCCGATTTTTCAATCAGTGGATTCTTTTCATTGCCGTAGGCTGCGTCCATATCCATTGCATTCAGGTGATTGTCTGATGTCGCAGATACTTTTACAACCTGTCCACCCAGAGCCTCTACTAATTTTGTGAATTCGGACTCCGGATCAAGAATCAGGATATCGTCATCGGTACTCAATGCCAGATGCACAATCTCTTCTTTTGCCGAAAAGCTCTTTCCTGATCCACTGACGCCCAACCGGAAACTGTTTCCATTCATCAGTTTCTTCCGGTCGGCTACCAGAAGGTTCTTGCTGACTGCATTCTGCCCATAATAGATACCGCCCGGCTGCAGGATTTCCTGTGTATGGAACGGGATTAAAACAGCCGTTGATTCCGTTGTCAATGTACGCAGGGCATTGATCTTTCGCAGTCCGTAAGGAAGCACTGTATTGAGTCCGTCCACTTGCTGCCACTTTAATGTTGACATCTGGCACAGATGCTTTCTTGCCACCGACAGGAGCAGTTCTGTATCGGAATCCAGTTGCTTTTTGCTGTCTGCCAGATGTACCATTGTCAAAATCCCGAACATCATACGCTGGTCTCTGGTTGTCAGATCATCGAGCATTTCCTTGGTTTCTTTTCTCTGAAGTTCCATATCGTATGGTACGATTGCCGAGAAGTTATTATTAGCGTTCTGCCTTCTCTGCCAGTTGGTCACGTTAGTTTCCACACCAAGCAGTCGGTTCTGGATTTCCCTTACCGCTTCATCCGTAGGGACTGGCAGGATGTCAATCGACAACATTAGATTCCGGCTAAAGTCACACAATTCTGAAATCATGTCATCTTTGACATAACTTGCATAATCCTGCATATACAGGACTCTTCCGTACCTGTCACCGATTTTAAAATGGTCACGTTCAAATTCCATAGAATCCGGACACATCCAGTCCTTGAAACTTGTTCCCTTCTTGGCAAATTGTTTCAGATCAAACGGAAATGCCTGTGGGACATCTCCCTTGAAGAAGTCCCTGAAAATCTGGAGCCGGCTCTCTGCGTCCAGTCCTTCTGCTGTGGACGATAACTTTGCCAGATGTGTTACGATGTCTGTTCCGATACGTG
>ENA-OQDF01000105-OQDF01000105.1-human-gut-metagenome-genome-assembly--contig:-NODE-105-length-29103-cov-2.213763_pt1 | contig 29103 bp, 38 predicted proteins | sample MGYA00242769_ERZ504597 | MGnify/ENA primary metagenome ERZ504597 (study PRJEB26092, sample SAMD00036305) | human gut metagenome | host: Homo sapiens | study: EMG produced TPA metagenomics assembly of...
ATTTTCGTTTTCTTTGGGCAAAGGTAGGGGAAAAGAGAGGGGAGGCAATACCCTTTTTAGGTATATTACGGCATAAAAAAAGAGAAACCTGAAGTTTCTCTCGTAGTTGCGGAGGCCTGACTCGAACAGACGACCTTTGGGTTATGAGCCAACGAGCTACCAACTGCTCCACTCCGCGATGTTTATTTCTTAAATGCGGTGCAAAGGTACGGAGATAAATCCATATAACAAATGTTTATGCGAAAAATATAGAAAGGTTTGCTTTTGTTTAGAATAATAAAGGCTTTAAGTCATATAATTGAAGAATTTAAAGAGAGGTAAGGGGCTTTTCAGATGAATTTGACACCTTATATTTGTGTAGTATGAAGAAAAACAGTACTTTTGCTCAGATTTTTATCAGTTGTGCAATAAGGAAAGATGACAGTATTAAAGACGAGAGCTAAGTTGGTAGACGTTGCCGGCAACTTTTGCGAAAAAGGGTGGAAGATACCACGATGAATGACATTGCCCAAGCTTCAAAGAAAGGACGACGGACGTTGTACACTTACTTTAAGAGTAAGGAACAGATTTACATGGCTGTGGTAGAGTCGGAACTGGAGATGCTTTCCACTCAGATGGAGAAGGCGGCAAGCAAGCCGGTATCTCCGGATAAGAAGATTCTGGAGCTGATTATGACTCATCTGGATGCGATAAAAATGGTGGTATACCGTAACGGAACGTTAAGAGCCGATTTCTTTCGGGATATTTGGAGGGTAGAAGCCATGCGAAAGGAGTTCGACCGGAAGGAAATAGCGTTGTTTCGCCGCGTACTGCATGAAGGAAAGGAACAGAATCTTTCGATATTGACAATGTAGAGATTACAGCTGATATTTTACATTATTGCATAAAAGGTATTGAAGTGCCCTATATTCGCGGTCAGATAGGCGAAGAGCTGGACGATGAAACGGCTGGCGCTATGTAGCAAGATTGTGTATGGCGCATTAGGTGCAAGAAAAAAGAAAATAATCATATCGTTTTAATTAAAAAATAAAGAAAATGGGATTATTAACTGGAAAGACGGCTATTGTTACCGGTGCTGCACGTGGTATTGGTAAAGCCATTGCATTGAAGTTTGCTGCAGAAGGAGCAAACATTGCCTTTACGGATTTGGTTATTGATGAAAACGGCCAGAATACAGAAAAGGAAATTGCGGCTTATGGCGTAAAAGTAAAAGGATACGCTTCAAATGCAGCAAGCTTTGAAGATACTGCAAAGGTGGTAGAACAGATTCACAAAGACTTTGGTTCTGTTGATATCCTGGTGAACAATGCAGGTATTACAAAAGACGGTCTGATGATGCGTATGAGCGAAGGACAGTGGGATGCTGTGATTGCAGTCAACCTGAAATCTGCCTTCAACTTCATCCATGCATGTACACCGATTATGATGCGTCAGAAACAGGGAAGCATCATCAACATGGCTTCAGTAGTAGGTGTACACGGTAATGCAGGACAGTGCAACTATTCAGCTTCTAAGGCTGGTATGATTGGTCTGGCTAAGTCTATCGCACAGGAATTGGGTTCTCGCGGTATCCGTGCCAATGCCATTGCTCCGGGCTTCATCATTACAGAAATGACAGCTAAGTTGTCTGACGAAGTGAAGGCTGAATGGAACAAAACGTATTCCTTTGCGTCGTGGCGGTACACCGGAAGATGTAGCTAACATCGCTCTGTTCCTGGCTTCTGACATGTCTTCATACGTATCAGGACAGGTCATCCAGGTTGACGGTGGTATGAACATGTAATATAATAATGTTAGTATAGAGTGAAGAATGGGGAATAGGGGAGAGTTTTCTTCAGTATTCTCTGTTCTTCATTTTTTGTGTATGACAGTAGTTTACGAAGATAATCACATCATAGTAGTCAACAAGACTGCTTCAGAAATAGTACAGGGCGATAAGACCGGCGATATTCCCTTGTCGGAGACCGTGAAGCAATATCTGAAAGAGAAATATGCCAAACCGGGAAACGTGTTTTTGGGAGTCACTCACCGACTGGACCGTCCGGTAAGCGGACTGGTGGTATTTGCCAAGACCAGTAAGGCATTGAGCCGTCTGAACGAGATGTTCCGTAATGGCGAAGTGAAGAAAACGTATTGGGCCATCGTGAAACAACAGCCTAAGGAGGCAGAAGGAGAACTGGTGCACTATCTAGTCAGAAACGAAAAGCAGAATAAGTCGTACGCCTACGATAAGGAGGTGAAAAACTCCAAGAAGGCTGTACTGAATTATCGTTTGATAGGTCATTCAGAAAACTATTTTCTGTTGGAAGTAGATTTGAAGACCGGACGCCATCATCAGATACGCTGTCAGCTGGCAAAGATGGGATGCCCTATTAAAGGCGATTTGAAATACGGTTTTCCACGTTCCAATCCGGATGGAAGTATCTGCTTGCATGCCCGCAGGTACGCTTTATTCATCCGGTATCCAAAGAGCCGATAGATTTGGTAGCTCCTCTTCCTGCAGGCAATCTGTGGAATGGTTTCGGTATGGAATAAAAAGATAAGAAGGAAACGCTTCACAGCGTCCCCTTCTTTTAACACATAGGCATCTTCATTTTATCTGAGATTGTATATAATTGAGAATTCAATTAAATGAGGTAAACAATCTCTGAACTTTATTCTATGGGGTTGGGTTTAGCCTAGTTTGTTTTGGTTGTTCATTGTCTTTGTTTATCTGTAAATAAACAGACAAAACCCGTGCCAAACTCGTAGAATGCCTTATAGAAGGGATTTTTATGTTAATCTTAGCTTCATCTTCACCGCGTCGTAAAGAGTTATTAGCACAAATCGGTTGCAAATTCGTTTGTCGTCCTAGCAGTTGTGAAGAACTCACTTTTCGCGATGAACCCAATCCACAAAAATTAGTCATGCAAAATGCTATTTTAAAAGCAAAAGCCAGCGTTGATAAGCATCATAAAGATGAAATAATTTTAGGTTCCGACACTGTAGTTGCCTTAGACAACAAAATTTATGGTAAACCTAAAGATGATAATGATGCTTTTTGTATGCTCAAAAATCTTTCAGGAAAAACACATCAAGTTTGCACTGGTATTGCATTGATAAAAAATGGAAAAATATTTTCTGATGTTTGCACTACTGATGTTACCATGAAAAATTTATCTGATGAGGAAATTTTAAATTATATTAAAACAAAAGAACCACAAGATAAAGCAGGAGCTTATGCTATTCAAGGATTAGCTTCTATTTTTATTGAAAAAATCAATGGCTGTTATTTTAATGTAGTAGGTTTACCTTTAAATTGTTTATATAATTTATGTAAAAAGCTGATGTTGATTTATGAGCATAAGTATCAAAGATTTACCTGATGAAGAACGGCCCCGTGAAAAACTTTTAACTCTTGGAGCCAAAGCTTTAAGCAATGTTGAATTATTAGCTATATTATTACATTCTGGTACACGAAAAAAATCTGTATTTGAATTATCTCAAGAAATTCTAGCTAAATACAAAGAAGATGGCTTGGCTTCTCTTGTGAATTCTTCACCAAAAGAATTGATTTCTATAAAAGGTTTAGGGCTTGCTAAAGTTACTACGCTATTAGCTGCTATTGAATTAGGTTTGCGTCTAGCAAAAAAACCTTCTGCACAAAAATTGGCAATAAAAAGACCTTTAGATGTAGTAAATTATGTAATGCCTAGACTTCGTTATGAGAAAAAAGAACACTTTGCCATTTTACTTTTAGATACTAAAAATCAAATCATTGCTTTTCCAGATATTTCTATAGGAAGCTTAAATGCTTCTATAGTTCACCCTCGTGAAGTTTTTCGCTGTGCTATCAATCATTTTGCTTCATCTATGATACTTGTACACAATCACCCTAGTGGCGATCCTAGCCCAAGTATGGAAGATATTCATATAACAAAAAAGCTAATAGCAGGCAGTAAAATACTTGATATAGAAATTTAGATCATATTATTGTTGGAGATAATAAATTTACTAGCTTAAAACAACAAGGTATGATAAAATAAGTAGTCAGATTGTTATAAAATTGAAGGGAGAATGTTTTAACATGAAGTGGAATTTATTTGGTGGTTTTTCCCAAGATATCGGTATCGATTTAGGAACAGCCAATACCCTTGTGCATTTAAAAGGAAAAGGTATTGTGCTTAGAGAACCATCTGTTGTTGCTATTAGAAAGGATACAGGAGCAGTTCTTGCTGTTGGTTCTGATGCCAAAGGCATGATTGTCGTACTCCAGGCAATATCGTAGCTATTCGCCCAATGAAAGATGGCGTAATTGCTGATTTTGAAGTTACTCAAGCAATGTTAAAATACTTTATCAATAAAGCTAGAAATGGTTCTTCCTTTAGCAAACCACGTGTTGTTGTAGGTGTACCATCTGGTGTAACTGAAGTAGAAAAACGTGCTGTTATAGATGCTGCTATTCAAGCAGGTGCTAGAGAAGCATATTTAATTGAAGAACCTATGGCTGCTGCTATTGGTGCTGGTCTACCTGTTGAAGAAGCTACTGGAAGTATGGTAGTTGATATCGGTGGTGGTACTACAGAAATCGCTGTTATATCCCTTGGTGGTATTGTTACAAGCTGTTCTCTTCGTGTTGCTGGTGACGCTTTAGACACTGCTATCATTCAATATATAAAACGTAAATACAGCCTCATGATTGGTGAACGTACTGCTGAAGAAATCAAAATGTCTATCGGTAATGCTATGGTTAGTGATGACATGGAAAAAGATTTTGAAATCCGTGGTCGTGACCTCGTTAGTGGCTTGCCAAAAACATTAAAAATTCATGCTGAAGAAATCACTGAAGCTTTGAAAGAACCAGTTAAAAAAATTGTTGATGTTGTAAAAGTAACACTTGAAAGAACACCACCTGAACTTGCTGCTGATATCTTAGACCGTGGTATCATGCTAACTGGTGGCGGTGCTTTATTACACAATTTAGATAAATTACTTTCTCAAGAAACAGGTATGCCTGTAATCATTGCTGAAGACCCATTATCTTGTGTTGGTGAAGGTACTGGTAAATCTTTAGAAAATATCAATCTCTTAAACAATGTAATTATTAGTGATAAGAAGTTGAATAAATAATGAAATCACCCTCTAAACGTTCATTAATCGTCTTATTTATCATTATAAGCATAATTTGTATTCTCTTTTTTGCTGCTATTGGTAGATTTAATGCACCACTTGCTAATTCTATTGTTGTAAACGTTTTAGCACCATTTCAATCTGTTACTAGCGCAGTTTCAAGTAAATGTAATGATTTCCGTAACTACGTTTATGATGTATTTTATGTTTACGACCAAAATAGAGAATTAAAAGCTCAAAACGATGATTTAAAACTCAAGGTTGCTCGTACAGCTGAGCTTGAAGCAGAAAATGCTAATCTGCGTCAATTATTAAATTATAAAAAAGCTAATTTGCAATTTGATTTATTACCTGCTAATGTTATTGGTCGTGATAGTGCTACTTGGAGCAGTCATATCATTATCAATCGTGGTACAGATGATGGTGTACAAAAAAATATGACTGTCATTACTCCTGATGGTCTTGTAGGTAATATTCATGAAGCTTATGCTTCTTATTCTGAAGTTGAACTTATCACTGACCCTCGCTCTGCTGTTGGTTCTATTGTTCAACGTGCTGATTCTCGAGTAGCTGGTATAGTCAAGGGTTCTGCTGATTCCAATTCAGCAATCAATATGACTAATATCCCACAAAACGCTAATATCGTAGAAGGCGATACTATCATCACTTCTGGTTTTGGTGGTATCTATCCAAAAGGAATTCCTATCGGCTCTGTAGCAGCTATAAAAATGATTCTGGTGGATTATTACAATATGCAACTTTATACTTGTGTAGATTTTCAAAAACTTGAAAATGTTGCTGTTATCATTAACCATCGTGAAGTAGCTCAACCTGCTACAACTCCAGCTCCTACAGCACCAGCTCAACCTACTACAGGTGATACAAAATGAAAACAGTAATACCATGTTTTTTATTAATATTCATTGCCTATATTCTACAATCATCTGTTTTTAACATTATTGCTTATGATGGAATTTCTGTAGATTTAATCTTATTATTAGTTATTTTCTTTAGCATTATTTATGATAAATATGCTATTTTATATGGATTTTGTGCAGGATTATTTCAAGATTTAGCTTCTGGTACATTCCTTGGTATTCATACTCTAAGTCTTGTTATCATCTGTATCTTAATCCATAAGATATCTCAACTAATCTACAAAGAAAATATATTTTTACCTATTGTAGCTAGTGTATTTTCTACTTTTTAAATTATTTTATCATTGCTTTATTCATCTTTTTATTAGGTTATAGTTATAATATCTGGCTTGTCATAAACAATATGATTATCGCTCTTATCTATAATCTAGTATTTGCTTATCCTGTATATTTTATCGTTGTTAAAATCGACGCTAAACTTCAATATTGGATAAAAAGATCTGAGCAATTTCTAACCTTAGGTTAGAAATTAATTTTAGAGTGATGAATAGCTCACAATCATAAATAATTTATAAAAAATCTAAAAGAGTATGATATAATTATATTAACTTTAGGTAAGCATATTTTATATCTATACGATATTAAATGACTTTAAGACACCTAAGGGTGTCTTAATTTATTATAGGAGTAAATTAAAGTTGAAATTTCTTGATAAACGTTTAAAAATTTTAGCTGCTATTGTAACACTTATAGTTGTTACACTCATTAGTCGATTAGTTTATTTACAAATCTATCAAGGCGAATATTTTTCTAAATTAGCAGATGGTAACCGCATTCGTCTTGTTTCCACGTCTGCACCTCGAGGCATTATCTATGACCGCAATGGTGTACAATTAGTAAATAATCGACCTGCTTTTACTGTAGAATTATTACCATCTTTAGAGCCTGTATCTCCTGAAGTAGTGGCTCGCTTGGCTACTTTATTAAATATCAGTGTTGATGAAATAAATGAAAAAATTTCTCATCACTCTGGCTTTGACCCTGTTACCTTAAAAATAGATGTGCCACCTGAAATAGTAACTATCATTGAAGAACAACAAGATTTATACCCAGGTGTATTTATCGATACAAAACCAGTACGTAACTATATCTATAAATATGAAGGAGCTCATGCTCTCGGTTATGTAAGTGAAATCAGCGATAGTGAACTTGAAGATAAGAAAAAAGCTGGTGATGATTCCTATAAATTAGGTGATATCATTGGTAAATTCGGTCTTGAAAAATACTATGATAAATACCTTCGTGGTATTCCTGGTGGTGAACAGGTTGAAGTTGACGTTACCGGTCGTCCTGTTCAACGTCTAGGCATGAAAAATCCTGTAAGTGGTGCAAGTCTTACTTTGACTATTGACCACAATCTTCAAGAAGCTACAGAAAAAGCCATGGACGAAGTAATGTCTGGCATCAATGCGCAGGCTGCTGCCGCTGTAGTATTAAATCCTCAAACTGGCGAAGTATTAGCCATGGTTAGTCGTCCAACTTATGACCCAAATTTATTTGCTCTTGGTATTTCCACTAAAGACTGGAATGCTATAAATAATAATCCACATTATCCTCTTGATAATAAAGCTGTAACTGGTGAATATCCTCCTGGTTCCACTTTCAAAATCATCACAGGTACTGCTGCTTTAATGGAAAAAGTAGTAACTCCTGATGAATTGATTTTTGACTCTGGTCAGCACTGGATAATTCCAAAAACAAATGCTGATGGTGAAGCTTTAGGCTATATCAATTTTGAACAAGCCTTAGCTCATTCTGATAACGTTTATTTCTACGAAATGGGTAACCGTTTAGGCATTGATAGATTAGCAAAATGGGCTCGTATCTTTGGTATTGGTGAAAAAACAGGCATAGACTTACCATATGAAGCAGTAGGTAATGTCGCTTGCCCAGAATACAAACGTAAGGTATTTGATGAAGATTGGTATCTTGCTGAAACATTTGACGCTTCCATAGGTCAAGGGTTCACACTTGCTACACCATTACAAATGGCTTTAGTTATGAGTGAAGCTGCTAATGGTGGTAAAAAATATCGCCCATATTTAGTAAAAGATATCATTGCTCCAGATGGTACTGTAATCAAACATTTTGATCCAGTAGTTGAACGTGATTTAAATATCGATCCATCTGTTATCAGTCTTGTTCAAGAAGGTCTACATGAAGTTAGTACTGTCGGTACAGCAGCTGCCATGTTTAAAGACTTCCCTGTGCCAATTGCTGGTAAAACAGGTACTGCCGAAAACTCTCATGGTCGTGAACATGGTTGGTTTGTAGCCTACGGTCCATTTGATAATCCTAATATTGCTGTAGCTGTTATCGTAGAAAATGCAGGTTATGGTGCTACTTCTGCCGTACCTATTGGATATAAAATTCTAAGTGCTGCTTTTGGTTTAGATAAGCCGAAAACTCCAGAAAATCAACCAGCTCCTGCACAACAATAATAATAAAATGAAGTGATTATATGAATGAATTAATAACGTTTAAAGGTTCTAATGATGGCTTAATTTTAGTCATAACAAAAAAAAGCTAATTTCAATCAAATTAAAGAAGCATTAAGTAAAAAATTAGCTTCTTGTTCCAATTTTTTTGAAGATAATACTACTATATTGCTCAAAGATGATAAATTCTCTCAAGAAGAGCAAAATATCTTAGCTGATATCTTAAAACAATATCAATTAAATTTAAAAATTGTAGCTGTTGATAAGACAGCTACAAACCAACATTGTTCAGCACAAAATCCGCCATTAATCATCAAACGTACTGTACGTGGAGGCGAAGAAATTTTTTCTAAAGGCTCTATCGTCATTGAAGGGAATGTCAATCCTGGTGCTAAAATCATAGCTGGTGGAAATATTGATATTCATGGTCATTGTCGTGGCATTGTCTATGCTGGAGCCTATGGCGATATTAATTCTTATATAATTGCTGATAAATTATCGCCACTGCAAATACGCATAGCACATTTAATTGCTAGAGCTCCAGATAATAGTGAAAACATTACTGATAATAAAAAATCAGCAACTCCTGAAAAAGCTATTATCTGTGATAATACCATTATCCTAGAGCCATTCAATCGAGAAAATTAATTTGCACAAAGTAAAAGTATATAATTATAAAGAGAGGTGCTTTTCTGTTTGTCTTGTAGTGCAAAAAGGCAACAGTAATCTTATATGACCCAAACTAATACAAATTGTAAAATCATTGTTATTACTTCTGGTAAAGGTGGTGTAGGCAAAACTACTACTACAGCCAATATAGGTGCTGGTCTTGCCATGAAAGGATATAAAGTCGCACTTATTGATACAGATACAGGGCTTCGCAATCTTGACTTATTATTAGGTTTAGAAAATCGCATTATGTATGATTTAGTAGATGTAACATCTGGTAAAATTCCTTACAAAAAAGCCCTTGTTCGCCATAAAAATATGAGACATTATTCTTATTGCCTACATCTCAGACAAAAGATAAACTTGCCGTATCTCCTGAACAAGTTGTCGCTTTATGTTCAGAAATGAGTGCAGATTTTGATTTCATCTTGATTGACTGCCCTGCTGGTATTGAACAAGGTTTCAAAACAGCTGTAGCTGCTGCTGATATCGCTTTAGTTGTTACTATGCCTGAAATCTCTGCTGTTCGTGATGCCGATAAAATTATTGGTGAATTGAACCGCGCTGATAAAGAAAATATCTTGTTAATCGTCAACAGAATTCGTCCTGATATGGTAGCTAAAGGTGAAATGCTAGACCTTGATGATATCAACGATATCTTAGCTATAAAATGTATCGGTCAAATTCCAGATGATGAAATGGTCGTATCTTCTACTAACCGTGGTGAACCTGTAATTGCTAATACAAAATCTCAAGCTGGTATAGCTTATCAAATATCACTAGACGTCTTTGTGGTGAAGATGTTCCATTTATGACTTCCGTACTAAAGAGTCTTTCTTTGATAGATTAAAAAAATTATTTTAATTAAGGAGAGCATAATATTATGTTTGAGGTTGTAATGAAATTATTAAATAGAAATCAAAAACATCTAAAGAAATTGCTAAAGATAGATTAAAAGTCGTATTAATTCATGACCGTGCTAATATTTCTCCTGAAGTTATGCAAGCTTTAAAAAACGATATAATTGAGGTAATTTCTCATTACATGGATATAAATAAAAATGAAATGGAAATTTCACTAGAAAATGATGATAATTCTGTTGCATTATTAGCTAATATCCCTGTAAATCGCATCAAAAATCAAGCTAAAAGATAAATTATAGGCAAGCATTTATTTTTAATAAGTGCTTGTCCTTTTATTTTTTACTCAATATTTACCATCTATTTATTAGATTAGTATTTATTGCTTTGCTTTACACTTCATCTAAAAAATGGTACAATATAACATAATGATTATCAAATTATCCCATATTAATGAGGTTTATATTAATGAACAAATTCCATAAAAGACTTTGTGTCTTAATTTTTTTCGTATCTGTGATTTCTGCTGGAGTCATCTATTTCACAGTGGATATTAATACTTTATCTAGTTTGACACAGTTCAATCCTCTAGCAATAATCGCAGCTTTGATTTCCATTAGCTTTGGTTTATTTTTAGATGGTTTAAGACTTGTCCAGTTAGTTAATATCTCCAACGAAAAAATCTCATTTTCACAAGCATTACATGTAGTATTTGGCAATTATTTCTTAGCACTGCTAACACCTGGTTTCAGCGGTGGTGCAATTGCTCAAGTACTCTTTTTACGTCATGCTGAAATACCTGTCGGAAAAGCCACTATAATTGTCATTGTACGCACAATTTTATCCATCATGTTTTTAATCATGTGCATGCCATTCATCTTTATGCACGATGCAGGCATAATTCCATGGATTTCTGATGAAACTTTAATGATTATCTCTAGTTTAGCTTTTTAGTCATTTTGATGTTGATTTGGTGTTTCAAGCATAATTACTTAGATTATCTAGTAATTAAATTTGTTCGTCGACTTTCTTACAAAAAAGCAAAAGCATTTCTTTCTTTTTATCGAGATAATAAATTAGCTATAAAACTTTTATTAGCTTCTCCTTTAAAATGCTTAAAGTCTATATTACGTCGGGCTTAAGTTTACTTTTTATCTATGCTATCGTACCAATTTAATGTTTAGTTTAACTGATGATTTGATGGTGTCTTAGCCATGGGACGTATGATAATTTTAAATATCTTACTTTACTTTTCTCCAACGCCAGGAGCTCTGGTATCGCCGAAGGTGGCTTTATATTATTGTTTAATCTCTTATGTTACCAGAAGGTACTGTCGGTATTGTAGCTGTTACATGGCGCTTAATCGCTGAATATATACCTTTCCTCATTGGTTTTTACTATACAATTAAAGTCTTTGGTCGAGATTTTTTAAATAAACCACTTATAAAATAATCTTTTAAAATTTTATTTATGGAGGCAAATTTTATTTAATGGAAGACTTTAATGAACGCATAGTTTCTGGTGGCGAGATGGATATTGATAATTGGCAGTATTCTCTACGCCCTAAGAAATTACAAGAATATATAGGACAAGATAAAGTCAAAGATAATTTATCTATTTTCATTCAAGCAGCTTTAAATCGCAATGAAGCTCTTGATCATGTACTTTTATACGGACCTCCTGGACTCGGTAAAACTACACTTGCTAATATTATCGCTAATGAAATGGGAGTAAACTTCCGTGTAACTTCTGGGCCAGCTATTGAACGCTCTGGCGATTTAGCGGCACTACTTACCAATCTCACCGAAAAGATGTATTATTCATTGATGAAATTCACCGTCTTTCTCATAGCGTAGAAGAAGTTTTATATTCCGCTATGGAAGATTTTGCCTTAGATATCATCATCGGTAAAGGGCCAAGCGCTCGCTCTATTCGTCTTGACATTGCACCATTTACACTCATTGGAGCGACTACTAAAGCTGGTGCCTTAGCCTCTCCACTACGTGATCGCTTTGGTGTTATTTCTCGCCTAGAATATTACACACCTGAATCATTAGTTTTTATTATCAAGCGCTCTGCTGAAATCTTAAATATACCTATCGAAGATAGAGGAGCTTTGGAAATCGCACGTCGCTCTCGTGGAACACCTCGAGTAGCTAATCGCCTTTTAAAACGAGTTCGTGATTTCGCTCAAATAAAAGGCGACGGTATTATCACTGATGAAATCGCAGATACGGCTCTAGCTATGCTTGAAATTGACAAGATGGGGCTTGACCATATTGACCGCAATATTTTACTCACTATGATTAATAAATTCGGCGGTGGCCCTGTCGGTCTTGAAACATTAGCTGCAGCAGTAAGCGAAGAAACAGATACTATCGGTGATGTTTATGAGCTTATTTACTTCAATTAGGCTTTATCAATCGCACTCCTAGAGGGCGAGTTGTTACCAAGCTTGGTTATGAACATCTTGGTTTGACAAAAACGGAATAATTTATATTTATTTAGGGAGTTTATAAATGAATATATTACTTCATATGTGTTGTGGTCCATGCGCTTGTTATCCAGTGCCAAAACTTCGTTCAGAAGGTCATGATATTACAGGATATTTTTTCAATCCTAATATTCACCCTTATAAGGAATTTAAGCATCGTTTAACAACTGCACAAGAATATGCACAAAAAGTTGATTTAAAACTTATCGTAGATACAAATTATCAATTACGAGATTTTTTACAACGTGCTTTAACTATCGAAAAAAATACAGATGGTCTTAATTTAGATAATCGACGCTGCCGTATGTGTTATGCTTGGCGACTTCATCAAACAGCTATCTATGCTAAAGAAAATAATTTTGATGCATTCTCATCAACTTTATTTGTCAGTCCTTATCAAAACCATGAAATGATGAAAGATGTCGCTCAAAAAATTTCTCAAGCGGTAGGTATTCCTTTTTTCTATGAAGATTTTCGACCAGGATTTGCTGAAGGAACACAAACAAGCATTGATTTAGAATTATATCGTCAACCTTATTGTGGTTGTATCTTCAGTGAAGAAGAACGTTATTCCAATTCTTTCAAGAAAAAACGTAAAAAAAAATTAAAAGCTCTCTTTAATGAGCAAAATAATAAATGATGTGATGGGGTTTTTATGATATCTATTACTACTGCAACAGCTGATGATTTAATAACTCTTGCAGATATTGAGCAAATATGTTTTTCATCCCAAGAAAGTGCTAGTTTAAATACTTTAAAATCCAGATTTGATGTATTTCCTAATCATTTCTTAGTAGCCAAAATTCATAAACATGATGACAATGAAATTATAGGTTTTGTCAATGGTATGGTAACTGATGAAGAAACTATTACTGATGAAATGTATACAAATGCTAAACTTCATCAACCACAAGGAAAGTATCAAACAATCTTTGGTATTGATGTATTGCCATCTTATCAACATTTAGGCATTGCAACTAAATTAATGAAAAATCTTATTGAAAAGGCTCAAAAAGAAAAACGCACTGGAATTATTTTATGCTGTAAACATCAACTTATTCCATTTTATGAACAATTTGGATTTCAAAATTTAGGTATTTCTAAATCTACACATGGTGGCGTTGTCTGGTATGACATGCTCCTAAATATATAAAAATCCTCTATAGTTAGTGATGAATAATTCATTTAACTATAGAGGATTTTTTATACTGCTTTATTTACTTTAACATTTTTCCTTTGGTGATTTTTTATTCCGCAAAGTAAGAAGCCTATACTCAATACAGTGAATAAATACCACCTAAAACTACATTATTTATACCAAATTCATCAATGAAAATACCACATACAAAAGCTGCTATACAAGTACCTACATTTGTAGCTACTAAAAATAAAGCATTAGCAAAATCAGGTACATTAGATGCTACTCTTGTTATCCAATACTGATTAATATTTGCAGCACAGCCCACAAGTATTCCCCAGATTAAAACTATACCCATGATTACAAAACCCATATTGCCTAAAAATAGCATTACTAAAAATAATACTGTCAATAAAAATGGATATATCCCTACAAATGAAGTGGTCTTTGGCTTAATAATCTACCAGCAATAACATTACCTAAAATATTTGCTAAACCAAAAATCAAAAGTGTAATGCTCACAAATTCTGTAGATAATAGCGATACTCTTTCTAAATAATCGGCTAAATAACTATATACACCAAAATTTGCACCATTTAATAAAATTACAGCTATCAAAGCCCACCATAAATTAATATCTTTTAAAATTTTGAGCTGAGAACCATAAGACATTTTTCTTTAACTGGCATAGATGGCACATATATTATTGTCAATGCTAAAGCGATTAAATTCACCAAAGCAAAAGCCAGCATAGCTATTTCTAAAGAAAATAAATTGGCAATATAGCTCATAACTGGTACACCAAGCACCATACCAGCTGAAACACCAACCATTACCTTTGCTACCGCCTTAGGTGCATCTTGTTTGGCTACAGATGAAGAAGCTATAGCAAAGGATAATGAAACATATACAGGATGTAAAAATGCAGGCACTACTCTTGCCACTAATACAAGCCAAAAACTTCCTGCAAAAGCAGATATCACATTACAGACAAAAAAAGTTCCCAAAGATATTATCATAATCGTTTTGCGATTATATTTGGATAATAATAAAGGTAATATCGGGCCAGACACAGCTACTGCTAAAGCAAATAAACTAACTAATAAACCCGCCACAGATATTTCTATATTATAAGTACTTGCAACTATTGGCAATATACCAATGACACCCATCTCCGTATTTAAGATACTAAATACGCCTATAGTCAAAATAAATACGATTAAATTATTTTTAGTCATAATTTCGCTCCTAAATACATCTTGAAAATATCAATAAACTATTTTATTTATTCAAAGCTTTATTTAAAACTTTTACATATTCATTGACTACATCTTTTGCATATTGTGTATCAGGTGCAATCACTTCAAAAGCATGATACGCTCCTGGATAAACATGTATTTCTGCTGGCACACCTGCTTGAGCTAATCTTGCCATATAATTTATAGTATCATCTCTAAATGGGTCTAAATTACCTACACAAGAATATGCTGGTGGCAAACCTGTCAAATCTTTTGCTCTAGCTGGAGCCATATAATAAGACACTTCATCTGTTCCTGCTAAATCACCAATATAAGCATGCCATGCGTATTTATTAGCTACATTATTCCAAACTCGCAAATCTATATTTTCTTGACTTGCTGGCGTCTGAAATCTATCGTCAATCATTGGATAAAGAGGCATTTGAAAAGCTAATTTATATTCGCCTTTATCTCTAGCCATTAAAGCAGTAGCTGCACATAATCCGCCACCTGCACTAGCACCAGCTACAGCAATTCTCTCCTTATCTACACCTAATTTATCTGCATTTTTAAATAAATAACCTAAGGCTGTATAGCAGTCATTTAAACTAGCTGGATATTTATTTTCAGGCGCTAATCTATAATCTACAGCTACAACTACTGCACCTACTTCTTTAGCAAAACGAATACTTTGCATTTCATCTTGTTCAGGCACACCAAATAAATATCCACCACCATGTATCCACAAAATGCCAGCTAAATTATCTTGTTTATTCACTGGTTTATAAATGCGCAAACGTAAATCCTTATCACTATCAGGATTTTCTACATATACATCATATACATTTACATTTTCATCTTTTGGCAAATCCTTAGAACCAACTAAATTATTGAATAAATCCTTATATCCTTGCACACCAGTTTTAGCAAAATCCATCTCGCTACTTTGTTTTAATGCTGGTAATAATTCTTTATCTGTTCTTGTTTCTGTATCTGATATATCTTTTGCCAATGCACTAACAGACATCATCAAAATTAAATAACAGCATAATATTATTTTCATACATAATTTCATCTTTTATCGCTCCCTTTTATTTATATTATTTTTGATTAAAAATTACTTCCAAATTCACTTACCAATAAAAAGAGAAGTAACACTACTTCTCTTTCTCACTAACAAATACTACGTTAAGTATTTAATTACTTTAAAATTCTTTTAAGTAAATTTTTTATTTCCTATAAATTATCTTTAAAGAACTCTGTTAGTTTTGCAAATGGAATTACATCTGTTCTATCATATAAATCCACATGACCTGCATTCGGTACAATATATAATTCTTTTGGCTCTGCTGCTAATTTATAAGCATCTTCACTAAATTCTTTAGAATGAGCATCTTCGCCAGCAATAAATAACAATGGTCTTGGAGAAATTGTTTCGATATCATTGAATGGATAGAAATTCATGAATTTCACATTACTTGTAAGTGTTGGGTGTGTTGTTGTATTTGCACTATATCCTCTTGTAGTACGATAAAAATCATAAAATTCTTTTTCAATATCAGAAGGATTTTCACTCAATTTATCAGCTGTACCACTTTGTATATTTGCGTTCTTGCCCTAAAATTCATTATAACGTTGATTAGACGCTTCTTTGATAATTTCTTTTCTCTGCTCTACACTTTGACTATGACCTAAAGCACTTCTAGTAGCTGTACCCATATCATACATACTAACTGTAGCTATAGCTTTTAAACGAGAATCAATTTTTGCTTCGCTGATAGCAAAACTACCACTGCCACAGATACCGATAACACCAATTCTATCTTTATCCACAAAATCACGTGTACCTAAATAATCAACTGCTGCACTGAAATCTTCTGCATAAATATCAGGAGATACGCTATTTCTTGGTAGACCTTCACTTTCTCCCCAAAAAGATAAATCCATAGCTAAAGTTACAAAACCTTGTTCTGCCATTTTTGTAGCATATAAATTTGCCGATTGTTCTTTCACTGCTCCCATAGGGTGCCCTACGATAATAGCTGGAGCTTTTTCATTCTGCGCTAAATTTTTAGGTACGAATAAATTGCCCACAACTGTCATATTATATTGATTTTTAAATTCAACTTTTTGCATATTTACTTTATCACTTTGATAAAATTATCTGCACCTCTTGACATATCTGGTTTATAATTCTTATCGAAGGCACTTTTTGGTGCTTGCAAATTATCACTTGCTGATACCATATTCATATTTATGCACCCCATTGTCCCTAATGCCAAACACATGGTAATTGCTCTAACTATTTTTAAATTTTCTTAAAGTTCATCACTAACCACCTTTATATTACTCTTCTTTTAGATTAATAAATTAATTTTTCTTTGCTTTCATTATAATTTACCATTTCTACTATATCAAATACTTATATTTAATAGTCAACTATACTTTTTAAGCATAATAAAATATAATATAATTCATCTATATTTTTTAATACTAAAATCTGGAGGTTTTTATGGATATACGTGTTTTAAAATATTTTGTAACAGTAGTTGAAGAAGAAAATATTTTAAAAGCTTCTCAAGTTTTGCATATAACACAGCCCACTTTATCTCGTCAATTAATGGATTTAGAAAAAGAACTAAATTGTAAATTATTTATCCGCTCCAATCGCAAAATTACTTTGACTTCCGAAGGTCTATTTTTATATAACAAAGCCAAAGAAATAATTTTATTACAAGCAAAAACAATTAATGCTCTAAAAAATTCTCATGAAATCATCAGTGGCGATATATATATCGGCTGTGCAGAAACAAATGCCTTTAAATTTTTAGCTAAACTATGACTAAAATAAAAAAAACACATAAAGATATACATTATCATATTTTTAGTGGCAATGCTGATACTGTAATCGAACAATTAGATAAAGGTATCTTAGATTTTGGCTTATTGATTGATGCCCACGATAAAACAAAAATATAATTTTATCACCTTGCCTGTAAAAGACATTTGGGGACTATTACTGTTAAAAAATTCTCCTCTTGCTGATAAAGAATATATAACATCTTCAGATATTTTGAATATCCCCTTAATATGTTCAGGTCAAACGATGGTCAGCAATAAAATAGCAGGCTGGCTCAATCAAAATTTCACTCAATTAAATATAGTTGCTAACTATAACTTAATCTATAACGCCTCTATCATGGTTCAGGAAAACCTAGGCTCAGCCCTTTGTCTTGCTAATCTAGTAAATACAAACGGCACTAATTTATGCTTCAAACCACTATATCCACCGCTTGAAGCACAAATAGATTTAGTCTGGAAAAAACATCAAATACTAACCAAACCAGCTCAATTATTTTTACAAAATCTTCAAGAATATCTACTTCACAATAAATGACCTTATTTTTCTTTTATGAACAAGAAAAGTAACAAAATAACAACTATAAATAATACCTAACTTTTCCCGCATTTTAAAATTTTAATGGTAACGCTAGTTATTGAAAAAATTATCGCTGAATACGGTTTTAGTCTGAATGTTTGAGCGTAGCGAGTTTCTAAGCGTTGTATGAAGCGATAATTATTTTCAAAATTAAAATTTTATCTGCGGTGATTTCTTTGGTTTCGTTTTCTTTTGTCATCAAAGAAATGAACAAAAACTTACGATAATAATACCATATATATTGGAATTGTAATTATAGATAATAATGTAGTCGCGGAAACTACTAATGTTGCATATTCTGTATCTGTATTATAAAGACTAGATAGTACTACTGTTTGAATCATCGCCGGTAATGACGCCATGATTACAAATACTTAAACATCAATTCTGGCATAGGGAAGATAAAAGACAATAAGTACATGCTAAGCGGTGCAATTATAAATCTACCTAAACATATACCTATTAAACCTAAATCAAAACGAATTTTTTTCAAACCCATGGAATAAAGTGTTACACCTATAAAAATCAAAGCAAGTGGTGTGGTTAAATTTCCCATATATTGAGCTGTATCCATAAAAAATTTAGGTAAAGGAATGTCTAAAATTAAAATAATCAATGAAGCCAAAAACCCTAAAATTGGTGGAGAAAAAATTCTTCTCAAAGTTTTTAAAGTAAACATTTGCTGATAAGAAAATTCTTTTGAATCAGCCTGAATACAAGCATTTCCTAAAGTCCAAAAAAATGTAGTATTAGCAAAAAAATACAATAAAGTATAAGGTATTGCTTCCTCACCAAATAATGCCATAGTTACTGGTAAACCTACAAAAATAGTATTTGAAGTTGTAAATGTAGATTGAAAAATCCCTCTATGACCTTTTTTAGACATAAATCTTGCCAAAAACACACTTAAAATAAAACATACACCAATAGAAATAAATGGCACGATAGAACCAGTTATTAAATGTAATAATTGGTCATGACTAAAAGCATGTGTAATATTATAGATAAAAAACAAAGGCAATGATACATTTGTTACCAATTTCGGCAATAGAGCTTTATTATCTTTGTTTATCCAACCAATCTTAGCTAGATAGCAACCTATCAGCCCCATAAAAATCAAAGTCAAAACACCACTGATAGCGTGTAGCAATGCTTGCATATTATCATTCCCTTCATTTATTAAGTTTTATCTTTATCAACTAAAAAATAATTTGTGTAAAAAGCCTAACAGATTAAATCCTTCTGTTACTTCTTCTGTCGTTACCATATCTACACTACCAACAACATTTCTCTGATATAATAAATCAACTGTTCCCACTTTAGCACCTTGTTTTAATGGAGCATCTATATATGCTGGTAAATTCATTTTCCAAGAAAAATCATTTACATTATCTGTATCCATGACTAAATAAGTAAAAGGCTGTATAGGTTTTACTGTAGTCTTATAATTAGTGCTATTATGCGTATATATACTAGAAATTAATTTCTGTTCATCAACAGTTCTCATTTCTTTTATATGTTTAAATCCATAATCCAATAAAGCTCTGCCTTCAACAAAACGAGCTCTACTATCTGATGTTTTCAATACTACGGCAATAAGTGTAATACCATTTTTTGTGCAGAAGCTACTAAACAGCCACCAGCAGCATCAGTATATCCTGTTTTTATACCAGTTACATCATCATAATTCCACAATAAACGATTTGTACTACCATAAATATCTTTTCGTTCCGCTGGATTTACCCACTGTATCTCTTGTTCTTTTGTTGATACTATCTTACAGAATTTTTCATTTTGATATGCATATCTTGCAATCTTAGCTAAATCTCTAGCTGTTGTATAATGATTTGGGTCTGTCAATCCATGAGGATTATTAAAATGTGTATTAGTAGCGCCAATTTCTTTTGCTTTATCATTCATCATTTGCACAAAAGTTTCTAGAGAACCTTTTCCTACATAATAAGCAATGGCTGCAGCACCATCATTACCAGAAGCTAGCATTGTAGCTTGCAACAGTTCTGACATTTTTATTTTATCGCCTTCATTTATATAAATAGCAGAACCTTCTACACCTACAGCACGTTTATCAACTTCAACAATGTCATCATCATTTGCATTTTCCAATCCAAGTATGCAAGTCATCATCTTAGTTGTACTTGCAGGCATTGCCTTAGCATCTGGATTTTTTCATAGAGAACTCTACCTGTAGTTGCATCTATCAAAATTGCAGCTTGAGCAGTCATATCTTGTAGATTATCTGCTGTAACAGGAATATATGGTTTTGATTCATCTACTGGTAGAGCATCATCTACTATGCTATCCATAGCCTTGCTGGGTTAAATGCTATAAAAATTGTACAAAAACTATACTAAAAATTATAAGTCGTTTAAAAATCATCTCATTCACTAGCTAATCGTCCTATCACAAAAATGTACCACGAGCTTTGGCACATAATTTATTATCTTTATTAAAAACTTCACATTCAGCAACTACTGTACTTCTTCCATTATGAATAATCATTCCTTTTACAATAGCCACATCTTCCATATCAATAGATTTTAAAATATTAATATTAAAATCCAAAGTTACTACTTTTTTCCCACACTAAGACAGGCTGCGCCCATAGCCATATCGCAAAGGGACATAATCACGCCACCATGAGCTATGCCATAAACATTTGTATGTTCATGTTTAATTGTCAGACTAACACATACATTACCCTTATCAATCGAAACAATATCTACACCTAAATGTTTTGTAAAGGGATTATCTTCATAAAAATTGTTGATATAATCACTTATACTTTTCATATTATCTTGATTAAATTGTTTCACACTTTTTCACCTGCCTTTATAGATAAATTTTATTATAATTTACGTTTTTTTGATTTCAAGAAAAAGCTAACTTTTTTATTTATTTCTTAATATAGAAATAAACCAACCAAAAATTTTTTCTATGAATAAAATTCTATAAGGTAAAATAAACAGCATTTAACATTATATATTGAGAGATTTTCAGATATAATTTACTTTAACAAATAAAAATTTATCCATTATTATAAGACTTTACTTCGTAATAAAACCGATATTTAAAAATAACATTTCTTTTGATTTATTATGTTTTAGTTATGGAAATGACAGAAATGATGTTCAATTAAAGTTTTTTTAGAAAATTTCTTATTTTTTTCCAAAATGCACTAGTCATTTTTGCAATTTTTAGTTATAATTAACAAAGACATAATTTTCAAACGATAATGTTAAATATACAATTATGTTCTATGATGTATTAAGAGAGGGGTTTATTTATAATGGAAACTACACTTATTATTGAAAACAAAACTGGCTTACATGCACGTCCTGCATCTATGTTTGTACAGGAAGCTAACAAATTCAGCTCCAAAATCAAACTTACTGCTAAAGGTAAAACTGTTGATGCTAAAAGCATTCTTATGATCATGAGCCTTGGTCTTACTCAGGGTACTGAACTCACTATCAGTGCTGAAGGTGACGACGCTCAAGCAGCTCTTGATGCTCTTACTGGTCTCATCAAAAACAAATTCGGTGAAGAATAATTTCTAAACTGAGAGTTAATGAGAGAGGGGGATTTGTACTTTGCCGTACGAATTAAGAGGAAAAGGAGTTATTACTGGTATTTCTATTGCCAAAGTAATGAAACTCGGAGAAGATTTACAATCTTATATTGATGCTTACACTCCAGGAACTGCTGAAGAAGAAGTATCAAAAATTAAAGAAGCTTTAGCTTATGCAGCTGAAGTACTTCAAACAAATATTAAAACACTTCGTGATAAAGGCATGCTTGAACAAGCAGGCATTATGGAAGCACATCGTATGATGGTACAAGACCCTATGCTCGAAGAAAATGCTATGTTAAAACTCGGCGCTTGTGGAAGTGCACCAAAAGCTGTACTTGAAGCGTCTGAAGAAAATGCATCTATCTTTGAACAAATGGACGACACTTATTTCCGTGAACGTGCTGTAGATATCCGCGATGTTGGTAAACGCGTAACAAGACGTATTTTAGGTCTTAAAGAAAAAACAGTTGATGGTGGTGCTGTAATTCTCTGCGGAGAAGAAATTGAACCATCTGTTATCGCTAACATTCCTACTGAAAAAATTGCTGGTGTAATTTTAGGTAATGGTAGTACTACTTGCCATGCTGTAATCATTGCCAAAGCAAGAGCTATCCCTACTGTTGCAGGTCTTGGCGATAAAATTAAAGATATTCCTGATAATGCTGAAGTTATCTTAAATGGTGAAACTGGTGAAATCTTTGTTGAACCAACTGAAGATTTAATCGCTTCCTATCAGGTAAAATTAGAAGAACAACGCCGCTTAAAAGAACATTATGCTCAGCTTTCCAAACTTCCTACAGTGACTAAAGATGGTGTAGAAGTTGACCTTATGGCTAACATCAGCACTCATTTAGATGTTGAAGCTGCTATGAAATTTGGTGCTAAAGGCGTTGGTTTATTCCGTTCTGAATTCTTATTCATGGGTAGAGATACTATTCCTGATGAAGAAACTCAATTTAAAGCATATAAAGAAGCTATTGAAAAATGCAATGGTCATTTATGTGTAATTCGCACAATGGATATCGGTGGCGATAAACCACTCCCTTACTTAAATATCCCAGAAGAAGAAAATCCTTTCTTAGGTTACCGTGCAATTCGTATTTGTTTAAACCGTCGTGAAGTATTTATGCCACAGGTTAAAGCTATTTTACGTGCTGGTCTTTATGGTAAAGCAGCAATGATGCTCCCAATGGTTATTAACGTAGAAGAAGTAAAACAAGTACGTGCAATTATCGAAGAAGCTAAATCACAGCTTGCTCATGAAGAAAAACCATTCTCCAATAATGTTCAACTTGGTATCATGGTTGAAACTCCAGCAGCTGCTGTATGACTCCTGTACTTGCTAAATACCTTGATTTCTTTAGCATTGGTACTAATGACCTTGTTCAATATACACTTGCTGTTGACCGTGTTAACACTAATGTAAGTTATCTTTATAATCACTTTAATCCAGCTGTTCTTCGCCTCATTAAACTCACTATTGAGTCTGCTCGTAATAATAATATTTGGGTAGGTATGTGCGGTGAAATGGCTAGTGACCCTAATGCTGCTGCTATCTTAATGGCAATGGGTATCAACGAACTTTCCATGAGTGCTCCATCTATTCCACGCGTAAAAGAAAAAATCCGTTCCATAACATCTGCTCAAGCTAAAGCTGCTTTAGACACTGTTATGACTATGGAAGATGGAAACGCTATTAAAGAATATCTTCAAACAGCATTATAATAATGACAGATAATATTAATTCTGCTCATGGTAAAGAGCAAAATATCAAGATGAATTTGTTAAAATGGTTAAACGAAGGAAAAGATCCTTATAGTATCATTTATGAATTAGCAAAATATCTTGAGACTGTATCATCTGAACCAGGTTATGCTGATATTATATTGAATGATATCAGAACTGTTTATGGCATTGGTTTAAATGAAAAAACCGTATTAAGTGATGAACTTCTTGAAGTTAGGACTCGCCTAGCTAAACTAGAAGAAGCTTTTAAACAAGCTACTAGCGATGAAGTTCAAAGTCATTTAAAATTTGCCATTGAACATCATAAAAAGAAAATACAAGAACTTGAACATAAATTAATGTAGTTTAAGCTACTTATAGAAAAGGACTTAGTTTTATAAAACTAAGTCCTTTTTATTTTAAATAAAAGTAAAAATAAAAGCGACATTAAAAGCAATTAAAGCTTAAAATGTCGCCTATTATCATTTATAAATTATTATCAAGCTCTATTTTGTGGAACCATATCTTTTACATCAAGAGTTCCTTCTTTAGAACGAGCAGCAAATTCTGCTGTTGCAGTGAATAATACATCACTAGAACTATTTAAAGCTGTTTCACAAGAGTCTTGGAGCACACCAATAATAAAGCCTACACCTACAACTTGCATTGCGATATCATTGCTAATACCAAAAGATGCACATGCTACTGGAATGAGTAATAATGAACCACCAGCTACACCTGAAGCACCACAAGCGCCAATTGTAGCGATTATGGATAATAATAATGCCATTAAAATATCAACTTCAATACCAAGTGTACGAGCAGCTGCTAGGGAAAGAATAGCAATTGTAATAGCAGCACCAGACATATTGATTGTTGCACCAAGTGGAATAGAGATAGAATAAGTATCTTCATTTAGACCAAGACGTTTACATAAAGAAAGATTTACTGGAATATTAGCAGCAGAACTACGAGTGAAGAATGCATATAAACCACTTTCACGAAGAGTTGCAAATACTAATGGATAAGGATTACGACGAATGTGTAAAAATACGATTAATGGATTCATAACAAGTGCAACGATAAAGAACGCTCCAAGCAATACAACAAGTAAATGAGCATAACCTAAGAGAGCACCAATACCACTTGTTCCTACTGCATTTGCTACTAAGCCCATAATACCAAATGGAGCAAAACGAATAATCCATTTTACAATTTTTGTAACAGCACTAGCTAAATCAGCAATCATAGTTTTAGTTTTATCAGAAGAAGCATGTAAAGCTACACCTGCTAAAATAGCCCAAGCTAAAATACCAATATAATTTGCATTAACTAAAGCATTAACAGGATTATCAACGATACTCATAAGTAAATTATGTAAAACTTCTACGATACCACTTGGTGGAGCTATTGTAGCATCTGCAACTTGTAATTGTAATGTAGTAGGAAATAAAAATGACATAGATACACCTACTAAAGAAGCAAAAAATGTTCCAAGTACATACAATTTAATAATAGGTTTCATAGATGCACTAGCATCTGCATTTTTTTGTACCATAGCGTTCATTACTAAAATAAATACCAAAATAGGTGCAATACCTTTTAAAGCTTTAACGAATAAATCCCCTAAGATAGCTACGGCAGGTACAGCTGTCGGCACAGCCACTGCAATGAAAATACCAATTATAAGCCCTAAAACTATTAGTTTTAATAAAGCCATTTCTTGATATTTTTTTCCAATACGACTTAACAAAATAATACATCTCCTTTAAAACTGCACAATATAAAGACAAATATTTTCTCATAGTATACATCATTTTTGCCAAAATGACAAGTATTATGCACTCTTGAAACTCAGATAAATATTTTTCTTCTATATAATAATATAAACATAAAAAAAAGGATTAAGAATTTTATCATTCCTAATCCCTTTAAACTCAATGAATTTCTATAGATTTTATTATACCTTCCATAGAAGTAAAATATGTGGATATCTCTGCTAATTTTAATTTATGTGGATTAAACATTAAAATATTTAATTCTACAATATCTTCAGAAATAAATACTACCGAAAAATTTTTACTTTTAGACCTAATTTTAATAATGCATTATAGACTTCTTTTATCTTTTCACTATCATTGATCATTCTTATTTTTATCATAATATTATCAGTTGGAACTAACCAACTATCCATTTGCGATAAAATCTCTAATATTATATACACTAACAATGAAGCAAAAACAGCAATTATATAATATCCAGCACCTACAGCTAAACCAACACCAGATACTACCCAAATACAAGCTGCTGTTGTAAGACCAATTACATTCACACCTTCTTTAATAATAGCTCCTGCACCTAAAAAACCTATACCACTTACAACTTGTGCAGCTAATCTTGCAGGATCAGCATTTGTTTTTCCCTCTACTTGCTCATACAATAAATTCGACAAAATCATAATCAAACAAGAACCAATACACACTAAAATATTCGTTCTAAGTCCTGCTGATTTATGTTTAAATTGTCTTTCATAACCAATTAGCGCACCTAATATCGCTGATAAAATTATTCTAAAAATATATTCAATTGCGTTTTCCATATATTCACCTAAATTCTTAAAAATCAATATCAAAATATAAATAAATCATCTATTTCTTAAGTTTTATTATACTAAATATCACCATTTTTATCTCTAATTTACTTTTTAATTAAATTTAATTTAATTTTAATAAATTACACATTTCGATATTTTATTTCTTAATATCAATTTGTTTGCACTAAAAACCATCCATATTTATTAAATTTTATTTCATTTATTTTAAAGTTTTACTATTTTCAACAAATAAAACCACCTTTTTTTCGCTATTATTTAATAATTAAAAATAATCTTTCTATTACAAAGTTGCATTTTTTTTATCTTTATGCTATCATTTAGTAGTTCAAGAAAAGAATATATTGAGCAGAGGAAAAAAAGTTGAGGAAACGTGGATACTCATACACAATCATTTCTCCTAACAATATATTTTCTATTGAACAAAAAATATATTTTATAGGAGGAGTTTTGTTATGTCTAAAAAAACTCTTGTTTCTGCAATTACTGCCGCTCTCGTAGTTGGCGCTGCTAGCACAACTTTTGCTGCTGCAAATCCTTTCAGCGATGTTCCTGCTGATAGCTGGGCATATGATGCTGTTACTACTCTTGCTGCTGATGGTGTTATCGATGGTTACCCTGATGGCACTTACAAAGGTCAACAGACTATGACTCGTTATGAAATGGCTCAGATCGTAGCTCGCGCTATGGCTAAAACTGACCTCGAAAAAGCTGATAAAGCTCTCGTTGACAAATTAGCTGCTGAATTCGCTGAAGAACTTGATAACCTTGGCGTTCGCGTTGCTGACCTTGAAAAGAAATCCGATAACGTTAAATGGGGCGGAGAACTCCGTTATCGTTATTATGATGAAAATCATGATTCTAACAAATATGCAGATGAAACTCATAATAAAGTTTTATTCCGTCTTGAACCAAAAGCTTACATTGGTAACTCCGGTTGGACAGCTAATGCTCGTTTAGATTATGAAATGAATCTTTCTACAGATGAAAACAATGACGGTGTAGAAGTTGATCGTGCTTGGGTTGAAGGACCTCTTTTCGGTGCTACTGTACAAGCTGGTCGTGTGCCATTATTCACAGCTCAAGGTATGTTATTTGATGATCGTATCTCTGGTGGTACAGTTGCATTTGGTAGCGATGTATTCACAACTACTTTAGCTGCTGGTCGTTACAACCAAGACCATGATGGCAACGATAAAATCAATGCTAAAGATATCACTGCTGAATACTATGGCGTACAGTTCGACTATACACCAACTGAAAAATCGCAGTTAACGCTGGTTACACTGCATTAACTGGTATTGAAGCTGATTCTTGGAAAACTCTTGGTGGTTATGATGATAACAGCGCTAGCATTTGGACTGTTGGTGGTAGCTATGCATTTGATTCCAACGTTAAATTAGTTGGCCAGTATGCTGAAAACACTGATGCCGATGCTTATGAAAAAGCTGGTATCGTTGAAGTTCAATACAAAGGTACAGATGTAGCTGATCCTGGTTCTTGGGGTGCTTATGTAGGTTACCGTCATCTTGGACAAAATGTTGCAATCGCTCCAACTTATGATGATGCTGCAGCTAACCAAAAAGGTTATGTAGTAGGTGCTTCTTATGTTCCTGCTGAAAATATCCTTGCTACAATCGAATACTTCGATGGTAAAGATATGGATACTGATACTGATGCTAGCAAATTCTTTGCTAACGTTGACTTCTTCTTCTGATAAACACTCAGTAAGACTGAAATTTAATAGTAATATACAAAGAGCAGACTTAATGTCTGCTCTTTTTTATATTTACTTTTTCTTTTAATTTTACTTATAAGTTTTGTTACTTTTTCTATAAGATGAAACTAATCTTGAAAAGATATTGGCGATACAGGTTGGACTGCTAACGTTCGTGTCGATTATGAAATGAAAGCTGATGAAGATGCTAATGGTAAAACAGTAGTAGCTCGTGCTTATGCTAAAGGACCTATCGGACATAATACTACTGTTACTGCTGGTAGAATTCCTCTTCTTGATACTTATGGTATGCTTCTTGATGAACATATGTCTGGTGCTCAAATTGATATTACAAGTGGTAGCGATAAAAACTTCACTACTTCTCTTTTAGCAGGTCGTTACAATCCTGGCCATGATAACCCAGATATTTTACCTGGTCAAACATTAAAAGATTTCACTGCTGATTTCTATGCAACTCAATTTAATTATAAAAGCGAAAAATTCGATGCTAATGCTATGTATGCTGTAATGACTAATATTGAACCAGGCTCTACAAATTGGGGTACATGGGCAGGTCAAACAGTATATGATTATGACAAAATGAATATCTGGTCTGTAGGTGGTTTATATCGCTTCGATAATAATTGGGGCTTACTCGGTCAATATGCTGTAAATACTGAATCTGATAATTCCGATGACAAACAAGCTTATATGGCAGAACTTCAATACAAAAATGCTAATATTGCTGATCCTGGTTCTTGGGGAGCTTATGTTGCTTATCGTCATTTCGGTAAAGATGTTACTATTGCTACAACATATAAAGATGTATTTAACAATCAAAAAGGTTTTGCTATAGGCGCTAGCTACGTTCCTGTAGAAAATCTCTTAGCAAGTGTTAAATATTTCGATGGTAAAGATATCGATTCCGATACAGATGCAGATAGATTCTACCTCAACCTTGATTTCTTCTATTAATAAATTATAAATTAAATGATAAATATTTCTCTCTTAATAAAATAAAAATTAACCCCTAAAAGACAGGTTTTTTACCTGTCTTTTTTTATAAATTAATAAAATATCACTTAATTACTATCCATAAAATTTTTATATATTATAATATGTAAAACTTTATGTC